>ODAJ012179155.1_pt1 | contig 14881 bp, 12 predicted proteins | sample 1539241 | NCBI WGS metagenome assembly ODAJ01 (sample SAMN02144231, study PRJEB22623) | gut metagenome | biome: sheep rumen | host: Ovis aries | place: New Zealand
CGACGGCGTAGGCTATTCATGGATTGACACGCTGAAAGACATCACGTCGCGTGCAGTCACCGACGAGCAAATGGCCCACGCCGCCGAGCGCTTCCCCATCAACCCGCCCAAGAACAAGGAGGAGTACTACTACCGCAGCATCTTTGCCGAGCACTTTCCCAGCGACTCTGCCGCTCGCAGCGTACCCTCCGAGGCCAGCGTAGCCTGCAGCACAGCCGTCGCCCTCGAGTGGGATGCCGCCTTTCGCGACCTTAATGACCCCAGCGGCCGTGCAGTAAAAGGCGTACACGAGCAAGCCTACTGACGGCAACGACTAATGATCTTTGCCGTTAATACTTCTCAGGACGAACGACTGAACGTCAGAGCGTACCCACGTTATGGCATAAAAAATAATTTTATAGGACGAGAACGCTTTCTCGACGACTCCAGCGTCCGTATAAAAGTAAAAGCAAACCGTCACCCTACCATGACCATCGTTGCTCATTGACAGGCAGATGGTCAGGTAGGGTGACGGTAGTCGCTACAAAAAATTCTATTAAGGTTACTTCTTGTCGATGACGCCGAGCTGGGTGGCGCGCAGGAACTCTATGATGTGACGAATCTCCAGACCGTCGGGCACCTGCTGCTCTATCTGGTTGATGGCGTCGAAGAGCGACGTGCCGCCGTTGAACACCAGGCGGTAGGCGTTGGCAATGTGCTTCAGCGTCTTCTCCTCCACACCGTGGGCACGACCGACGGCGAAGTTGACGCCGCCGAAGCCGGCCTGCTTGGTGCAGATGATATAGGGCGGCACATCTTTTGAGAAGGTGGTACCGGCCTGCAGCATGGAGCCCTTGCCCACGCGCGTCTTGGCGTTCTCGATGACCGACGACGAGAAGATGACACCGTCCTCAATCTCGCAGTCGCCGGCAATCTTGGTGCCGTAGCCGAAGACGCAGCGGTTGCCCACCTTCGTGTCATGAGAGATGTGGGCGCCCTCCATCAGCACGTTGTCGTTGCCGATGACGGTCTGTCCGCCGGTATGGGTGGCACGGTTGATGACGACGTTCTCGCGGAAGATGTTGCCGTCTCCGATGATGCACTCCGACTTCTCGCCACGAAACTCAAAGTCCTGAGGCAGGGCGCCGATGACGCTGCCCTGATGCACCTTGTTGCCGCGGCCCATGCGGGTGCCGCTGCAGATGCTGACGAAGGGGAAGATAATGCAGTTGTCGCCGATGACGACATCGTCTTCGATATAGACGAAGGGGAATATCTTGCAGTTGTTGCCGATACGGGCTTTAGGCGAGATATAGGCTAACCCACCCCCTGCCCCTCCTGAGGGGAGGGGAGTCTGATAACTCTTGCTATTGTTATTTTCCATAATTATACTCTTAAACTCTAACTACTTACTATATGGATGTAGCTCCATGAGCCTGCCCCTATGTTTTTCGATTCTATAGAACTAATCAACTCCCCCTCCTTCGGAGGGGGGCGGGGGGAGGTTGTTACTTCGCTCCGCCTCCCAGTGCCTGATAGAGGTTGACCACGGCCTGCATCTTGTTGAACTGGTCGGTAACCTCCGCAATCTCGGCGTTGAGCAGGTTCGACTGTGCGGTAATCACTTCAAGGTAGGTGGTGTTCGAGCTCGACTCCATCAGCTTTTTCGTGTCCTCCACGTTCTTGCGGAGCACGGCCACGCGCTTGCCGTCGAGGCTGGCTTTGGAGGCCGACGCATTGTAGCTCACCAGGGCGTTGCTCACCTCGTTGCCGGCCTTGAGCACGCTGTTCTGCCACGTGTTGTAGGCCTGCTCATACTTCATCTTGGCCACCTTCAGGCCTGCCACGATCTGTCCGTGCTGGAAGATGGGCTGCACCAGGCTTCCTACGGCCGAGAGCAGCCACTTGCCGGGGTTGACGACGACACCGCCGGCCGAGTTGGTGAAGGCTGCCGTAGCGGTGACGGTGATGTTGGGATAGAAGCGCGAGCGGGCGGTCTCCACGTCGTAGAAGCACTGTGCCAGTGCCATCTCCGAGGCGTGCACGTCGGCGCGGTTATTGAGCAGCTGCAGGCTGACGCCGGTGGCAAACTGCGAGGGCAGCGCCTGGTCAGCCAGACGGCCGCGGCGGATAGCCTGGCCCGACTGTCCGATGAGCAGCGACAGCGAGTTCTCCATCTCGCGCACCTGGCGCTGAAGGTCTACCTTCTGAGCCTGCACGCTGTAGTAGGCGGCCTCGGCCGATTGTACGGCGGTGGAGCGGTAGCCAATGCGGTTCTCGTGCATGAACTTCATCTTGTCCCACGTCTCGCGGGTGAGCTGTTCCATGTCGCCGACAATCTCCACCTGGCGGTCGAGCATGAGCAGCGTGTAGTAGAGGTTGGCAATGCCCGAGATGATGTTACACTGCACGGCAATCTGATAGTCCTTGGTGGCGATGAGCTGCATCTGTGCCGAGCGCTTCACCGAGAGCAGGTTGCCGAATAGGTCGAGGTTCCAGCTGGCCGACACCGGCAGCTGGTAGGTCTTTGAGGCGGCGGCACCGTCGAACGATGCCAGCGTGCCCTGCGGCGTGAGCGCCAATGAGGGCAGGAAGGCCAGGCGGGCAACCTTCAGAGCTTCGTTCACCATCTTCACGTTGAGGGCGGCGTTGAGCAGGTCGGGGTTCTTCTCCAGGCCCTGCTCTATGAGCGACTGCAGCTGCGGGTCGGTGAACACCTGGCGCCAGGGCACATTGCCAAACGACGTGGTGTCGGTCTGCTGCAGGGCGCCGTTGGCAGCCACGGGGTCGCGCACGATGCCGTCGGCCATCACCTCAGGACGGTCGTACTTGTTGTAAAGACCGCAGCTGGACAGTAGAAGTACTGTGGATGAAATTATTAATAGTTTTCTCATATCTTTATTTGTTTTTGACTTTAGAGGTTTTGACTTTAGACTTTAGACTTTGGACTTTAGACTTTAGACTTTGGACTTTAGACTTTAGACTTTAGACTTTGGACTTTGGACTTTAGACTTTGAACCTTTGACCTTAGAATCTTGACTTAGGCTTATAGAGGCGTGTACGGTGTCGGATTTCAATCTTCTCGGAACCAAAGTTGATGAGCATTCCATCATTGATGCCGGTAGCAGTAAGGTAGTTTACCAATTGTACCTCGTTGATAGGAACTATAGCATTTGTGGCTTTCAACTCTACTATCACGCACCGATTGATAATCATGTCAGCTTTATATGAACCAACAATCATATTCTTATAGACTACATTGAATGGCACCTCAGTCTCGATACAAAGTCCTTTATCACGGAGTTCTATGAACATCGCGTTTTTATAGACCTTTTCTTCAAAGCCGGGCGTCAGGTGCTTCCTCACTTCTTTTGCACAGTCAGCAATGACGTTTATAAGTTCCGGAGTATCCATTTTATATATCCGTTATTTGTTACACTTTCTATAAATCTCTATCTCAACACCATTTTGTCTACACCCTGTTGTCTACAGCCTACAGTCTACAGTCTAAAGTCTATAGTCTAAAGTCTGAAGTCTATAGTCACTCCCTCTGTAGTCATTTCTGTAATTCGTAATCTACGGGTCGGTGTGCATACTGGGCTATCTCGGTAGCCACGTCCTCGTTCTCCTCTTCGTTGTCGAACTTCATCGGGCGCAGTTTCTCCTGCAGGCTCTGGAAGATGACAAACAGCGTGGGCACGACGAAGAGCTGCAGCAGCGTACCGATGAGCATACCGCCGACGGCGGCGGCGCCGAGCGTCTGGTTACCGTTCTTACCCACGCCGGAGGCGAACATCATAGGCAGCAGACCGATGATCATGGCCAGCGACGTCATGAGGATAGGACGCAGACGGGCGGCAGAACCCAGGATGGCCGACCACGAGATGGCCATACCCAGCTGTCGGCGCTCCAGGGCGAACTGGATAATCAGGATGGCGTTCTTAGCCAGCAGACCAATCAGCATGATGAGCGAAATCTGCATGTAGATGTCGTTGGCATGGCCGAAGAGCATGGTAAAGAGGAAGGCACCGGCCAGACCGAAGGGCACGGAGAGCACCACGGCCAGCGGCAGGATATAAGACTCGTACTGTGCCGAGAGAATCAGGTAGATGAACACGAAGCAGAGCAGGAAGATGAGGGCCGTAGAGTTGCTGGCCTGGGCCTCCTGTCGCGTCAGTCCTGAGTAGTCGTAGGTATAGCCCGTAGGCAGCACCTGTGCAGCTACTTCTTCCACGGCCTTGATGGCCTCACCGGTGGAGTAGCCAGTACCCACGGTGGCGGTGACGTTGATAGCCGTAAACAGGTTGAAGCGGTTGATGTTCGACGGGCCGTAGACACGCTCCAAGTTGCAGAACTCCTTCACCGGCGACATGCCCTTGGGCGTGCGCACATAGACGCTGTTGAGCGACTCCTCGGTCATGCGCGTCTCAGGTGAACCTTGAATCATCACACGGTAGAGCTTACCGTAGGCGTTGAAGTTAGAGGCGTAGAGACCGCCGTAGTAACCCTGCAGCGTAGAGAGCACGGTGGCGGGCGAGATGCCGGCCTGCTTACACTTGGCCACGTCGACATGAACCATATACTGCGGGTAGTTGGGGTTGTAGCTCGTCTGTGCCATCTGAATCTCCGGGCGCTTGTTGAGTTCCTCCAGATACTTCTTCACGATGTCGAAGAACTTGGTGAGGTCGCCGCCCGTGCGGTCCTGCATCACCAGCGAGATACCGCTGTTGGCCGAGAAGCCGGGAATCATTGGCGGCGCGAAGGCCAGGATGGAGGCATCCTTGATGTGAGCCGTCTTGAGATAAATCTGCGCCAAGACGCCGCTGGCCTCGTAGGGGTTCATGAAGAAGCGGTAGATGCCGTCGCCCTCCCAAAGTCCGGAGAGCTTCCACCAGAAGCCCTTCTGGCGCTCTGAGAACGGCTTGAGCTTGATGATGAACGTAGCCTGGTCGCTACCGGCACCGGCAATGAAGTTGTAACCCTGAATCTGCTCACGGCTCAGGATGGCGGGGTCGGCAGCCAGAATGGCGTCTACCTCGTCGATGATCTGTCGCGTGCGGGCTACCGACGTTGCCGGCGGCATGCTGACAGTACAGAAGATGGTGCCGGTATCCTCGTCGGGCACCAGACCGGTCTTCGTGGTAAGCATCGTGGAAACGAGCACGACAATACCGATGACCACGGTGACGCCGATGGCTAAGGGCTTGTGCACCAGTTTCTCCACGGCCTTCTTATACTTGCCCAGCACCGACTCGTAGGCCGTGTTGAACGAGGCGTGGAAGCGGTCTATACGCGACATCTTGCGCTCGTGGCCCTCAGCGTCGTGGGGTTTCAGGAAGATGGCACACAGGGCCGGCGAGAGCGTCAGGGCGTTCAATGCCGATATGAAGATAGCCACGGCCATCGTCACACCGAACTCGCGGTAGAACGTACCCGTCACTCCACCCATGAACGACACGGGGATGAACACCGAGGCCATCACCAGCGTGATAGAGATGATAGCGCCCGAAATCTCGTTCATGGCGTCGATTGATGCTGTCAGCGTAGACTTGTAGCCCTGGTCCAGCTTGGCATGGACGGCCTCGACGACCACGATGGCATCGTCGACCACGATGGCGATAGCCAGCAGCAGGGCCGAGAGCACCAGCAGGTTGATAGAGAAGCCGAACGCCTCGAGGAAGAAGAACGTACCCACCAGCGACACCGGCACGGCAATCAGCGGGATGAGCGTAGAGCGCCAGTCTTGCAGGAAGACGTAAATCACGATGAACACCAGGATCAGTGTGAACACCAGCGTGAACACCACCTCCTCGATAGAGGCATAGAGGAACTCCGTGACGTCGTAGTTGATTTTATACGTCATGCCCGGGGGAAAGAGCTTGGCCTGCTCCTCCAGCTCGGCCTTCACCTGCTTGGCTATCTCGTTGGCGTTAGAGCCGGCAATCTGCTGCACCATACCCATCACCGAGGGAATGTTGTTGTTGCGCATCGACACGGTGTACTGCTGTCCGCCGAGCTCAATCTTGGCCACGTCCTTCAGTTTCAGCGTCTGGCCGTTGGCGTCGCTGGAGATGATGATGTTGCCAAACTCCTCGGGCGTTTTCAGACGGCCGGTATAGCGCATGGCATACTCGTAGGCCACGTTGCTCTCCTGGCCGAAGGCACCGGGGGCTGCTTCAATGTTCTGCTCGGCCAGCACGCCGCTGATGTCAGAGGGCATCAGGTTGTACTGCTTCATCACGTCGGGCTTCAGCCAGATACGCATGGAGTAGGTCTTCAGACCGGGGCTCTGCACGTCGCCCACGCCCTGGATACGCTTGATGGCCGGTATGATGTTAATGTTGTTGTAGTTGGTCAGGAACTCGTCGTCGTAGCGGCCATCACTGGTCAGAGTGAACATGATGACCTGCGAGGTCTGACGCTTCATCACCGTCACACCGATGCGCGTCACCTCGGCAGGCAGCAGGGCCTGTGCCTGCGAGACGCGGTTCTGAACGTTGACGGCACACATATCGGCATTCATGCCCTGGCGGAAGAGCACACTCAGCTGTGCCGAACCAGAGTTGGCAGTAGAGGTGATATAGTCCATGCCCTCCACACCGTTGATACTCTCTTCCAGAGGCACGATGACGGAGTTCTTCACCGTCTCGGCGTCGGCACCAGGATAGTTGGTGTAGATAGCCACCGTCGGCGGAGCAATGTCCGGGTACTGCTCAATAGGCAGCGAGACCAGACCTATGATACCCAGCAGCACGATGGCAATGGAAATCACCGTCGAGAGTACCGGGCGCTTGATAAAGTTTGTAAAAGTCATTGTCTTTTTCTTTTGAAGTTTGATGTTTGAAAATTGAAATTTTCCGATTTGAACAGAGGCTGCCTTTTATGAAGCAATCATAAAGTTAAGCCCTCACATTTCAACATTCAAATATAATCATTTCTTTGTGGCCTTCTGTACCTCTTCGATAATCTCGCCAGCAGACATCTCCTTCACCTGCTCGCCAATCTTCTTGTCGTAGCGCTCGGGGGTGATGGGCACAATCTCCATGCCGTCCTTCAGCTTGGTAATGCCGTTGGTAACATACTGGTCGCCCACCTTCAGACCGTCGGTCACCACGTAGTTGTTGCCGTCGTTCTGCGGAGCCACCTTGATTTCGGTATAGCGCACCTTCTTGTCCTTGCCCATGACATAGACAAACTTCTTGTTCTGCACTTCCATGACGCACGACTGGGCGATGACGATGGCCGAGTTGTTGTCGTGAGGAATAATGATATTGCCCGAACCGCCGCTCTTGAGCAGTTTCTCGGGGTTGGGGAACTGTGCAATCATCTGCACCGAGCCCGTTGTCTGGTCGATGACGCCGCTCATCTTCACCACCTTACCCTCGTGGCCGTAGATGGAGCCGTCGCTGAGCTGCAGCTTCACGGCGGGCAGCGAGGCCAGCCCGTTGCCGCTCTTCGACATTTCCAGAGCCTCCTTCTCGCTCATGGAGAAGTAGACTTCCATCGTCGAGATGTTCGACACCGTGGTCAGCACCGAGGCGGCGCTCACCAGGGCGCCCACCTTCAGGGGCAGCGTGCCCACCACGCCGGCGGCGGGACTCTTCACATAGCAGAAACTCAGCGCCTCCTTGGCCGAGGCCAGCGCTGCCTGGGCCTGAGCCAGACCGGCCTTGGCGCTCTCATACTGGTTGGTGGCCGACTGCAGCTCGAAGTCGCCAATCACCTTGTTTTCAAACAGTTTCTTGGAGTTCTCAAACGACAGCTTGGCGGTGTTGCACTGTGCCTGCGCCGTGTTCACGGCAGCCTGCGCCTGGCGCACCTGAGCCTGATAGGTCACGTTGTCGATCTCGAACAGCGTCTGCCCGGCACCCACGGCCTGACCTTCCTTCACATGAATCTTGGTAATGAAACCGCCCACCTTGGGGCTGATCTGTACATCCTGAACACCCTTGATAGAGGCGGGATAGGTGGCCTGCGACGAGGCACTCTTGGTACCTACCGTCACCACGGGGTACTCGTTGTCACCAAAATTGGGACGTCCGCCGCTCTTGCCGCCGCACGAAGCCAGCAGCAGCGCAGTGGCCGCAACCATCAGCAAATTAATCTTTCTCATACGTTTTTTTGTTACTATGCTTAAATTTATATATAAATTCAGTCCCTTTCCGCGAAAACTCTTTTTGCTTGTGTCGGTTTTCGGGCTGCAAAGTTACAAAAAAAGATGCATACTTGATGATTTCTTTATATCTTTTTTGCACTTTATCACTATTTTTGCAACTACTGTGCCATGCTTCCTTATTGGACAAAAATCTCCAAAAATCTTTCAAGTTAGATTTTTGAAGATTTTCGTTATTGAAATACGGCCGTCCATCCGCACTAATTCTCCCGTCGAGGATGGCAATTTTGCCATTTTACTACAGAGTAACAAGTTTATTGACAGGCAGTTGTAACTTTTACATTGTTGCAATAAAAGAATAAAAAACTCATGTACAGTGCTTCAATACACTCTACGCCACAGGTGTAAGCCCCATCTTGCGGGCTTTCTCTATGAGCAGCGCCATGAGCGGTTCGCGCTCATTCTCTACCTTGTTGTCGAGGACGGCGTCCTTGAGATATTGCTTCAGCATGCCCACCTCGCGCGAGGGCTGCAGGCCGAAGAGCTGCATAATCTCGTTGCCGTCGATGACGGGCTGCAGCAGGCGCTTGTAGTCTTTCACCTTGAGGTCGTCAAGCTTGACGCGCACCATGCGGAAGTTCTCCAGAAAGATTTTCTTCTTCACCTCGTTCTTGCTGGTGATGTCGGCCTCGCAGAGCGTCATCAGGTCGTCTATGTCGTCGCCGGCATCGTTGAGCAGGCGGCGCACGGCGCTGTCAGTCACCTCGTTGTCGGCAATGGCCTGCGGCCGCATGTGCAGGTCGACGAGTTTCTGCACGTATTTCATCTCGCCGCCCATAGGCAGCTTCAGGCGCCGGAAAATCTCGGGCACCATCTTCGCGCCTATATAATTATGGTTATGGAATGTCCACCCCACGGCGGGCTCCCACCGCTTCGACTTCGTCTTGCCGATGTCGTGGAGCAGGGCGGCCCAGCGGAGCCACAACCCACCCCCATCCCCTCCCAAAGGGAGGGGGGCTTGGTTACCCTGCTGCGGTAATGAGCCATTATATTGATTTCTTTGCTGCTGATAATCTCGGGTAGGAGTATCTAATCTCCCCTCCCTTTGGGAGGGGCTGGGGGTGGGTTGTTGGCTGGGGGTGGGTACCACGTTCTCCAGCACCTCCAAGGTATGGTAGAAATTGTTCTTGTGGGCCTTGCCGTTACGCTGCTCCACGATGTCGAGGGCCGCCAGCTCGGGCAGGATGATGCTCAGCAGCCCTGAGCGCTGCAGGTCTACGAAGCCTCGGCTGGGGTGTGGCGCCATGATAATCTTGTTGAGCTCCACCTCTATGCGCTCGCCGCTGACAATCTTGATGCGGTCGGCCATGTGCTGCAGGGCGTCGAAGGTCTCCTCCTCTATCTGGAAGTTGAGCTGGGTGGCAAAGCGTATGCAGCGCATCATGCGCAGGGGGTCGTCGCTGAAGGTCACCTCGGGGTCGAGGGGCGTGGCAATGATACCGTCTTCTAAGTCGGCCAGGCCGTTGAAGGGGTCTACTAGTTCGCCGAAGCGCGCCTTGTTCAGGCAGATAGCCATGGCGTTGATGGTGAAGTCGCGGCGGTTCTGGTCGTCCTCCAAGGTGCCGTCCTCAACGATGGGCTTTCGCGAGTCGTGGCTGTAGCTCTCGCGGCGGGCACCGACGAACTCGACCTCAAGCCCACCCCCAGCCCCTCCCAAAGGGAGGAGGGCTTGATTACCCTGCTGTTGATAATCTCGGGTAGAAGTATCTAAACTCCCCTCCCTTTGGGAGGGGCTGGGGGTGGGTTGTATCTTCACCTGCGCCGTGCCGAAGTTCTTGAACACCGAGAGATGGGCCTGGCGCCCTAAACGGCGCTTCAGCTCGCGGGCTACGGCGATGCCGCTGCCCACGACCACCACGTCGATGTCGCTGCTCGGGCGCTCCAGGAAAATGTCGCGCACATAGCCACCAACCACGTAGCACTCCACGCCCAATTCGTCGGCAACGGCCCCAATCTGGTGAAAAATCTGCTGGTCTAAGATTTCTGCCAGTTCCTCGTCTGAAAATAATCTCATGACTTACCTTACTGTTGTCTGTATTCGAAAAAGAGACCACAAAATTACAAAAAATAGCGCAGTAGGCACAATTTATTAAAAAAAATTAGTAACTTTGCCCGCGAAATATTCATATTTTAAGTAACAAGCTAAAATAATGTGGAGTTTTCGACCATATATCTTCCTGGCCATTAGCTCTGTCGTCTGGCAGCTGATCGCCTGCCGTGACAGCCGCCAGCAGGCCGCCGAGGCGATGCTGCAACAGGCCAACACCCACTTTGAACAGGGCCGCTACGACCGCGCGCTCATTGTCATTGACTCGCTGCGCAAGGTTTATCCCGGCGCCATCGAGACCCGTAAGCAAGCCCTGCGACTGCAACAGGACATAGAGCTAAAGCGCTCGCAAGAGCAGCTAGCAGTCGTAGACAGTGCCTTGCAGGTTGTCATCCACGACTACGAGCACCTGCGCCAGAAGGTGGAGAAAGACAAGCAGGAGCTGCGCGCCACCCCCGAAGAGCTGACCATGCTGACACGTACACGTATGCGCCGCGACTCGCTCCAGACACTGTTTGAGGCTCTTTGCGGCAAGATAAGATATATCCACAAAAAACAGAAAGAAATGTGAAACCGTGGTAAAAAATGAATGATTGTGCGCTTGCGGAAGCATTTTTTTCACTTTTCACTTTTCGCTTTTCACTTTATTTTGTAACTTTGCACCCTGAAATGGATAAATTTGAACAGACCAACGCCGAATTTGAAGAGGCGATAGCCGAGTGCCGTGCTCTTTTTGAGAAAAAACTGCACGACTACCGCGCATCGTGGCGCATCCTACGTCCCACGGCTCTTACCGACCAGCTGTTTATCAAGGCTAAGCGCATACGCTCGCTGGAAATCAAGCAGGAGAGCATGGTGGGCGAGGGCATCAGGCCTGAGTTCATCGCATTAGTCAACTATGGCATCGTGGGACTCATCCAACTGAAAAAAGGGTTTGCAGACACTGTTGACATGGACAATGATGCGGCCATGCTGCTCTACGACAACTATGCCCACGAAGCACTGGAGCTGATGAAACGCAAGAACCACGATTACGACGAGGCGTGGCGCTCCATGCGCGTCAGCTCGTATACCGACCTGATACTCACCAAGATTGAGCGCATCAAGGAGATAGAAGACCTCGCCGGACAGACGCTCGTCTCAGAAGGCATTGACGCCAACTACATGGACATCGTCAACTATGCCGTCTTCGGGATGATTAAGTTGAAGGTGGAGAGTTGAGTAGATGAAGAAGGTATTAGTGAATTTATGCCGGATTGTGCTGGCGGTGACGTTTATCTTTTCCGGATTCGTCAAGGCCGTCGACCCGTTAGGCACACAATATAAGATTACCGACTATCTGGAGGCCATGCACCTGGGCGGCCTGCTGCCCGACTATGGCGCCTTGGCCGTGTCGGTACTGCTAGCAGCGGCGGAGTTCTGCCTCGGCATTTTCCTGCTGTTTGCGATTCAGCGGCGGCTGACATCGCGGCTGATATTACTGATGATGACAGTGATGACGCCCCTGACGCTATGGCTGGCACTGGCCAACCCCATCAGCGACTGCGGCTGCTTCGGCGACGCCGTGGTGCTCACCAACTGGCAGACGTTCCTCAAAAATGTCGCGCTGCTGGCATGCGCCGTCGTGGTGGTCGTGTGGTCTAAGGAGATGTTCCGCTTCATCAGCGAGTCTAACCAGTGGATAGTCATCAACTACTCGGCGCTGTTTATCCTCGGTGTTTCCATGTGGTGTCTCTACTACCTGCCGCTGTTCGACTTCCGCCCCTACCACATCGGCACCAACCTCCGCGAGCAGTGGACACGCACCATGGAGGGCGAAGACCTGCCGTACGCTGACTTTTTTATAGAGCTCAGCGACAGCAGCGGCTATGAGGACATCACCGAACGGGTTCTGCAAGACACGGGCTACGTGTTCCTGCTGGTGTCGCCATTCATTGAGACGGCCGACGACTCGCGTCTCGACCTCATCAACGAGCTCTACGAGTATGCCCGCGACCACGGCTATCCGTTCTACTGCCTCACATCGAGCACGGAGAACAGCATCAGGCAGTGGCGTGAGAAGACGGGAGCCGAATATCCCTTCTGCCAGACTGACGGCATAGCGCTGAAGACTGTCATCCGCAGCAACCCAGGCATCGTGCTGCTCAAGGACGGCGTCATCCAGCGGAAGTGGAGCCACAACGACCTGCCTGCCATCAGCGAAACGCAGATGTCGCAGCCCTTGAAGCAACTGTCCTGCGGACAGATGCCCGAGGTTAGGGTCTCGGAGAAGATCCTCTGGCTTCTGATGTGGTTTGTGCTCCCGCTGGCACTGCTCTCACTGGCCGACCGCCTGTGGATGTGGACAAAATGGCTGCGACGCAAAAAGCCACAGTAAATCTAGTTGTCCTAGTTGACCTAGTTGACCCCAAAACAACCCAACAATAAATAAAAAAGAAAAAAAATGAGAAAAAAGATTGTTGCCGGTAACTGGAAGATGAACATGAATCTCCAGGACGGCATTGCTCTTGCCAAAGAGCTCAATGAGACATTGAAGGCCGACAAGCCCAACTGCGGTGTAGTTATCTGCACTCCGTTCATTCACCTGGCTTCTATCGCACAGTTCCTCGACCAGGAGATCATCGGCCTTGGCGCCGAGAACTGCGCCGACAAGGAGAAGGGCGCTTTCACCGGTGAGGTGAGCGCCGAGATGGTGAAGTCTACCGGTGCCCAGTACGTCATCCTCGGCCACAGCGAGCGCCGCGAGTACTACAAGGAGACGCCCGAGATACTGAAAGAGAAGGTGCTGCTGGCACAGAAGAACGACCTGAAGGTCATCTTCTGCATTGGCGAGAGCCTAGAGGAGCGCGAGGCCGGCAAGCAGAACGAGGTGGTGAAGGCCGAACTCGAGGGCAGCGTCTTCAACCTCTCTGAGGAGGACTTCCGCAAGATTGTCATCGCCTACGAGCCCATCTGGGCCATCGGCACGGGTAAGACCGCTACCGCCGACCAGGCAGAGGAAATCCACGCCTATATCCGTAGCATCATCGCCGAGAAGTACGGTCAGGCCGTGGCCGACGACACCACCATCCTCTATGGCGGTTCGTGCAAGGCCAGCAACGCTCCCGAACTGTTTGCCAAGCCCGACATCGACGGCGGACTCATCGGCGGCGCTTCGCTGAAGTGCGCTGACTTCAAGGGTATCATCGACGCTTGGAAGAAGTAAAATGATAAGATTTGTCACCATCTTAGCTCTGTGCATTGGCTGTCTACTGACGGCCAATGCGCAGACTTTTACCCAGCGCATACAGCAGAACGGCGGTAAGGCGGGCGAGGGACAGGTGACAGTTACTCACTCTAAGGCTATCGACGATCTGGTCAACGGCTCTAACGCGCAGCAGCCCCAATCTTCACAACAGTCCCAGTCTTCCCACCAGTCCCATTCGACCCAGCAGCCCCATTCGGCCCAGCAGCCCCATTCGACCCAGCCTTCCCAGCAGCCCACCACCGAATCCGCCAAAGCCCGCGAAGAGCTGAGTCGCATCTTGGGCGACACCCCAGACACCACTGTTGTAGGATTGCATATCGACACCCGCCGCAAGGTGATGCGTGGAGGCATCAAGGTCGACGGCTACCGCGTACAGGCCTTCGCCGGAGGCAATCAGCGCAAAGACCGCCAGAAGGCGGAACGCGTGGGCAACACCATCAAGGCCAGTTACCCCGAAGAGCCTATTTACGTACACTTCTACTCCCCGCGATGGATTTGCCGTGTAGGCAATTACCGCACCTACGAGGAGGCCCATCAGATGTTGCTCAACATCCGAAAGTTGGGTATCAGCGGCGCCTCTATCGTAAAAGGTAAAATTACCGTACAATACTAAAAAAAAGGTATAATCACCATACACTATTAAATGTATCCAGAGAACGAAATATTCCGCGATGGGCTCGACGAACTTGCCGACCACTACAAAAGCATCCTCACCCTGCTTGGCGAGGACGTCACCCGTGACGGCCTGCAAAAGACCCCCATGCGCGTGGCCAAGGCCATGCAGGTGCTTACCCGTGGCTACGAAATGGATGCCCACAAGGTGTTGACCGACGCACTCTTCAAGGAGGACTACTCGCAGATGGTCATCGTCAAGGACATTGACTTCTTCTCCCTCTGCGAACATCACATACTGCCGTTCTACGGCAAGGTGCACGTAGCCTATATCCCCAACGGTTACATCACCGGCCTGTCGAAGATAGCGCGCGTGGTCGACATCTACAGCCACCGCCTGCAGGTGCAGGAGCGTATGACACTGCAAATACGCCAGTGTATCGAAGAGACGCTGCATCCGCTGGGCGTCATGGTGGTCGTCGAGGCCAAGCACATGTGCATGCAGATGCGCGGCGTGGAGAAGCAGAACAGCATCACCACTACCAGCGAGTTCAGCGGAGCCTTCAACCAGGCCAAGACGCGCCAGGAATTTATGAACCTGATATCCCACCAAAAAACCTTATAGACTATGGAACAGAATGAAAGAGGGAACTACCGAACCCATGAAACGTTAACTCAGCAGTTTTACCATTCCTGCCTGGGAAAGATTATTATCTTATTAGGCATCCTGGGTGTCTTGTTTGTCATCGCTTGTCTCACCGTGCCCGATGAGGAAACAATGATGGCCGAGATGAATGACAACATTCGTCAGTGTATAGAGGCT
>ODAJ011574412.1_pt1 | contig 14880 bp, 11 predicted proteins | sample 1539241 | NCBI WGS metagenome assembly ODAJ01 (sample SAMN02144231, study PRJEB22623) | gut metagenome | biome: sheep rumen | host: Ovis aries | place: New Zealand
TAATAGCAAATTTTTATTTTTATTTATGCAATAAAATCATTAAAAGATTGTTTTCTACATCACAACTATTATATATAATAATGTTAAAGTTATTAAAAAACAAGGCTTCAGAATAACAACGTATTGGAATTTTAAGTAACTTTGCACCACTTTTGCATGTAAAATAAGTATTATTTGACTGATATTCAGCCTATTAACAATTGTTATTAAGGGAAAGATGAGACAATTAAAAATTCAGAAAAGTATCACAAACCGCTCCAGCGAAGCGCTTGACAAGTATCTTGTTGAGATTGGTCGTGCACCACTTATTTCTATTGACGAGGAAATTGAACTCGCGCAGAAAATAAAAAAAGGTGGTCCCGAAGGAGAACGCGCAAAGGACAAACTCGTAACTGCCAATCTTCGTTTCGTTGTCAGTGTTGCCAAGCAATACCAGCATCAGGGTCTTACCCTCACCGACCTCATTGATGAAGGAAACATCGGACTTATCAAGGCGGCACAGAAGTTTGATGAGACACGTGGATTCAAGTTCATCTCCTATGCCGTATGGTGGATTCGTCAGAGTATTCTCCAGGCTATAGCCGAGCAGAGCAGAATTGTTCGCCTGCCCCTTAACCAGGTTGGTTCACTCAACAAGATTAATCACGAGATTAACCGTTTCGAGCAGGAGAACCAGCGTCACCCTTCTGTATCTGAGCTTTCCGAGGCTACAAATATTGACGAAGAAAAGATTGGTCAGAGTCTTGCTGCCGACGGACATCATATCAGTATTGACGCCCCCTTCCAGGATGGCGAAGACAACTGTATGCTTGACGTGATGCCTTCCGGCGACGATTCTCGCGCAGACCGTCAGGTAGATCATGAGAGTATGGCACAGGAACTCGACAACGTGCTCCGCAAGGTACTCCGTGACCGTGAGCTCGTTATCATCAAGGCATGTTTCGGCATTGGTGAACCCGAGATGGGTCTCGAGGAAATTGGCGACAAGCTGAACCTCACCCGCGAGCGTGTTCGTCAGATTCGCGAAAAGAGCATCAGCAAACTTCGCGACAGCGGAAACGCCAAAATCCTCATGAAGTATTTAGGATAAGTTCGCGCACGCACGCGCACACGTAAACTTTTTATTTTTGATATCACTTTTGTCACTTTTGTCAAACTTGTTATGAATAAAGCATTTACAAGTGACAAAGGTGTGACAACAGTGACATTAATTTGCTAAATAGCGCAAAAATTATAAGGAAAAGCGGACTGTCTTCCGAAATTTTCGTGGCGAAGAAACTATATGTATCCTTGTCCGAAGATGGTAGTTTCAGACGGTGAAACTAACAGTTTCGGGCGGTGAAACCAAGGGTTTCAGGCGGTGAAACTCATTTGGAAACTACTTTCTGGAACTTCCAGTTTGGCTGCTTAGCCTCAACATTTCAATGCATCGCCTTCACTATGCAAAGGTACTAAATAAATCCGGCAGTTCCATATTTTGTATAAGCTATTTCAAAAAATTTTTTTTAGTCATTTCAACCTTGTCTTGCCCTTTTTTACTTTCTCACCGTATCATACCTTACTTTATAGCCCTTGCCGCCACATCCGGAACAGTCGCTCTCATATGTAGTGTTAAGTCCGCGGGTTTTTATAACTTTTCCTGAGCCCTTACATACGCTGCATGTAATATGCTTCTCTACTGTCACCATTTCGCCCCTTGACGAGGAAGAGGACGAAGAAGAACTTGAGCCTGAACTATAAGAGGAGCTACCCGTAGTTACAGAAGAAGAGGAAGTTTTTGGTGTCGATCCGCCTCCCCCGGCAAGTCCGGAAGCAACTCCGGAAACAACACCTCCGAGTACTGCACCCCATATTTGAGCATTTCGCTCCGCGGCTGCAGACTGCTGCTCCGCCAGTTGTAAAGCACTCTGGTATAGAGAATTCATCATCTGCGCCATATCGCTTACTGCACTCTGAGCAACTGGGGCGTAATACTTTATATCTATATTCAATGTTCCGGTTCCCGGTTTAATCTTAGGCATTGATATCCAGGGGAATTCGATGGTTTTATCTTGTATTCCATTGGTGAGGGTTATGTAATCTTTATTGTTATAATAACATGTCATTATCTCATATTGTACACCAAGTTCAGCATATGTATGGAACCAAACACATGAGTTTTTATCATATTTAAAGAAGTAATTAAAGCAGTCTATAGCCTTACCATATTTCTTTTCTGCCATAAATTCATGCGCTTTCTTTATCCAGACGTTATTATTATATACCTTAGCAGCTTCAATTTCTCGTTCATCTTTGCTTAGTTCCTTCACACTGGGAGCGTCTGACGGGTTGTCAATGTTCAAAGAAGAGTATTTATCATCGGTATCATAGAAAGTTATTGAAGAACCTTTACTATAGACGTTTCGTGTCTGTTGAGGTCCGAACAGACATGCTCCGTTGCTTGAATATAAAGCAAAGGTAGTCGCATTATTATTTTTAGAATCATTGTATTTTATCAAGACCTGACGATACTCACTGAAGTCCGTTACCTCTGCCTTGGTTATACCATCTATTTTAATGAGTTTTACACCATCATGCGTATAAACAGTAACGGACTTTTCATTATAATTATCGATTTTGCATATAAAGCTGCCATCTTTATAATTCCACAAATCTATATCGCTGTATTCCATGGGTACTATTAATGTACCATCATCTCTTATAACACCTGTTTTAAAAGGTTTTTTTATAACATAAATATCTGGTGATATTTTCTTTAGTCCTACATAATCTATGTCAGGAAATAATTCGTTGCCGTTAATGTCAAGCGATTTACCATATGAATTCTCAATCCAGTCGCTATGCAAGATTGCTGGTCGTGACCATTTTTTAATCTTCTTGAATACATCCTTGCTTATATCGTCACGATACTTATAGGCTGCTTTTCTTGCTTTGTTTTCTTCCTTAAAAAAGTCTGTAGCAAGAATACTTGTTGAGAACAATGTGCACAATACAATGATAAAAAGTCTGTTTTTCATGTTGTTAAAAGATTTAGATAAAAATACGTTAGTTTTAATTTTTAATATTGAAAACCTCTACCCTGAATTCGGGTAGAGGTTTCTTTTTGGTGTGAGAAGGGGTATGTTAATCCTCTTCTTTTGCTTCTGCTTCGTGAGCCTTGATAAGTTCTGTCTGTACGTCGGTTGGAACGAGTTCGTAGCTTGAGAACTTAGTTGTGAAGGATGCACGACCGCCGGTGAGTGAACTCAGTGAGATGCTGTAGTTAGAGAGTTCCTTGAGAGGAATCTTTGCTGAGAGCTTCTGATAGCCTGCCTCGCTGTCCATACCCATGATGAGGGCACGACGTCCCTGGAGGTCACTCATTACATCACCCATATAGTCGCTTGGCACGAAGACTTCGAGGTCGTAGATAGGCTCAAGAATCTTCGGACCTGCAGCCTTGAACGCATCAGAGAAGGCGTGACGTGCTGCGAGCATGAATGAGAGCTCGTTAGAGTCAACTGGGTGCATCTTACCGTCATATACTATGACACGTACGTCACGAGCATAAGAGCCAGTCAGAGGACCCTGCTCCATACGTTCCATAACGCCCTTGAGGATTGCCGGCATGAAGCGGGCATCGATAGCACCACCAACGACAGAGTTGATGAATACGAGCTTGCCGCCCCACTCAAGGTCTATTTCTTCCTTGCCCTTGATGTTCATCTTGAACTCCTGACCGTTGAACTTGTAAACGGTTGGGTCAGGCATTCCTTCTGCGTAAGGCTCTACTATGAGGTGTACCTCACCGAACTGACCTGCACCACCGGACTGTTTCTTGTGACGATAGTCGGCACGCGCCATCTTTGTGATAGTCTCACGATAAGGAATCTTCGGCTCCAGATACTTGATGGCTATCTTCTCATTGTTCTCCATACGCCACTTGAGTGTGCGGAGGTGGAACTCGCCCTGTCCGTGAACGATGATCTGCTTGAGCTCCTTAGACTGCTCTACAACCCATGTAGGATCTTCCTGACGCATCTTTGTGAGGGCAGCCATCATCTTCTCCGTATCGCTCTCGTTAACAGCCTTCACCGCACGAGAGTACTTAGAGTTAGGATATTTAATGAAGTCGAATCTGTTCTCTGCATCTTTTGCGTTAAGGGTATTGCCTGTCTTTACGTCTTTCAGCTTTACGGTACAGCCAATATCGCCTGCGTTAAGCTGGTCAACGGGCTGACGGTTAGCACCAGCACAAACGTAAAGTGCCGTGATGCGCTCCTTAGAACCGCGGTCAGCATTGCTGAGGTCGTCACCGTTCTTGATGGCACCACTCATAACCTTGAAGTAAGAAACCTCACCGATGTGTGGCTCTACGCTGGTCTTGAAGAAGTAAACACTTGTAGGTGCTGTGCTGTCGGCAGCAACTTCCTCGCCACGAGTGTTGTGAACCTTTGGCATATCGCTAACGAAAGGAACGACGTTGCCGAGGAACTCCATAAGACGGCGAACACCCATAGAACGTCCACCACAAACGCAGAATACTGGGAAGATGCTACGTGTTACAAGACCCTTGCGGATACCCTCACGCATCTCGTCCTCTGTAAGAGTCTCTTCCTCGAAGAACTTCTCCATAAGAGCCTCATCGTTCTCGGCAGCAGCCTCAACGAGAGCCTTGTGAAGCTCCATAGCCTTCTCTTTCTGGTCGTCAGGAATCTCCTCGATGATAGGAGCGCCACCTTCCGGTTTCCAAGAGTATTTCTTCATAAGGAGAACGTCGATGACAGCGTTGAAGTTAGGACCTGTCTCGATAGGATACTGTACAGGAACGCACTTCTGACCGTAGATTTCGCGCATCTGGTTAAGGATAGAGTCGAAATCGCAGTTCTCGCGGTCGAGCTGGTTTACGAGGAAGATAACAGGCTTGCTGAGCTTCTCGGTATAACGGAAGATGTTCTGCGTGCCGACCTCAGGACCATACTGTCCGTTGATAAGGATAAGCGCCTGGTCTGTTACGTTAAGTGCAGTAATGGCACCGCCTACGAAGTCGTCACTTCCCGGGCAGTCTATGATATTAAGCTTCTTGTTGTTCCACTCCACATTAAAAACAGTAGAAAAGACAGAGTAACCGTACTCCTGCTCTACAGGGAAATAGTCGCTTACGGTATTCTTTGCTTCTACTGAACCACGACGCTTAATAACGCCACTTTCAAAAAGCATACTCTCGGCAAGGGTGGTCTTGCCGCTACCCGCACTGCCAAGCAAGGCAATGTTCTTAATCTCGTTAGTTTGGTAAATTTTCATATCGGTATGATTTAGGTTATTAATAGATTTACTGTTTTCGGACGCTAAAGGTAGTTATTTTTGAACTAACCGCCAAAAACAACTACCTTTTATTAATATTAATTAATATTTCCGAAGTTTCTATTGATAACTTTTGAGTGCCTCGTTTCTGCGATCCCGCTCACCTGCGGAACGGTGTACACCGCCTGCATCGTCGTACCACGCCATAGGTGACGACGGCTTGTCGAGTTTGAGAGCGGGTATCATCTTGCCAAAGAGTGCCAGGATGACGAACGGAATGATAATCTTAAATATCTGCCAGATGAGGATAGCTACCATAAGCAGCGTACCTACCGCCCACATTATAACGAATAAGGTGTAGGCTATGGACAAGAGCCATCCTGCCGACTGTTTCATCTGGACGAACATTGACAGCAGAGAGAACCCGAGGATTCCTACTCCTGCGACAGCAGCGATGTAGAAGACCACCGTTCCTGCAGTATGGCTTACCCAACCATATAGGCACAGACCTATAATAATGAGTACTGCGGAGACAGCAATAGCCATGACGATAGCCGACATAAGTTCTTTCCTTGGGACTGCCTTATTGGTACAGAGGAATGCCTCCATACCTGTAGCGTAGGCGTCAATGGTCTTGTACTGCCAACGCACGGCAAGGAAGAACAGGAAGATGTTTACAAAACGCATGAAATCGCCTACATAAGCCGAGTTTAGCCACCAGCAGCAGTCGCCTTTAAGTTCGTCAACAATTCCTATCTCCAGGACTATCGTCATAAAGGCGAGGACGGGTGCCAGGACGAGCAGTAAGCCGATGAGCCAATAACGGGGCTTCAGCGTTCCGTTATCGAACTTCTTCAGACCTATCACCATAGCACGGCGACTGATGCGCCAGGTAAGCCAAATCATGATGAAAACGGCAAAGAGGAAAGCCCCCTCGTAAAACTCCCGGTTTCTCATATCAGTATATTTCGACAAGGGGTTAGCCGTTCCGGCAGCATTCTCACTGCTGAACTTCAGTTCTACGGGGTCAACATAGAACGTGCGTCCCAGAGTGTCTGTCACCGATGCCAAAGGACGCTTGTCGGGCGCAAGGATTGAAAACATGGAGAAGAAACTCTTGTCGTGGTATATCACTTCCTGCTTGTCCTTCAGCACCAGCTTCGTGCCGCGCAGCATAACGACGGAGTCTTCATTAAGGGAGAACTCCGACGGGGTATATAGGAACTTCGTCCCGACGACCTTAGGCTTTGCATACTGATAGACTACTATTGCGGTATCGCTCTTGGCATTGCCTATGGGACATGCCTCGTAAATCTGTGCGTAGTTAGTCGCAGCACCGATTACCAACAAAAATAACGAAATTACTGTTCTTAAGTTTTTCATGCTTCTGTACCCTCCTCTTCATTTATTTCTTCTACATTATCATATTCTCCGTTTTTCAACGCTCTCATCACCTTGAACGACACCATGATGTTACTAAGTAACTTAAATAAGGTGAAGAAAGGTATTACCCAAATGATTACCTGACCTGCTACAAGAGCTACGGCAAGCAGCGCAACGACAATTATAAAGGAGATGAGCGCAGGAAGCTTTCCCAAGAATCCGAACATAAGAATGACTCCGTCTTTGCGTACCTTACCCAGCGGATCGGGGACGAACGCCACAAGGATATAGCAGACGATGAGTGTTGCCATCCAGAACGGAGCATACTCAATAGTCTCCTCTTCAGGATGAAGCCACATCTTTGCTACTGCACCTATAATGGCTAAAAGAATCAGGAAACCGTTACCGTTGAAGGAATGGCGCGTCTTTACAACGCAGAAGCGCAGCAGCAGCGCTATTACCGCCATAGCAATACTTGCAAGAAACCACAGCCACACGCCCGAAATCCATCCTTGGAATAAATACACTGGACGGCCATACTTGTCAACCATACTGTTAGCAGTCAACGAATCGGGCACAGCCGCTAAAGTGTCAGCCACAACATCTTGTGCCATCACTGACACAGACAGGAAAAACGTCGCCAATAAAGCGACCATAAAGTAAAATGTGTTTCTTTTCATAATCTTAGAATTTTTTACGCAAATGTATCATAAATTGAATATTTAAGACATAAAAACACAAAATTTAAGCGTTCAATAAAACAAAAACGGGCATTTTTTGTTGTAATGACACTTTATTTTCGTACTTTCGCACCCAAATGGCAGGCATTTACATACATATTCCGTTCTGTAAAAGCAGATGTATCTACTGCGGATTCTACTCCACGACGCACCACGAGATGCGTCAGAGGTATGTCGATGCCGTTTGTCACGAGTGGCAGAAGTACAAGGAGTCGCTGAAAGAGTCCGTAGATACTGTATATATAGGTGGCGGAACACCCAGTCAGTTGGAGGTGCCGCAGTTGCGACAGCTCCTCGACGTCCTGCCGAAGGGGGCTAAAGAGATAACCATAGAATGTAATCCCGACGACATTACCGAAGAGTATGCCGACGCCCTGTCGGAACTCCCCGTAAACAGGGTGTCTATGGGTGCCCAGACCTTCGACGACGAGAGGTTGCGTTTTCTACACCGACGCCACACCTCCAAGCAGGTTCCCGAGGCTGTAAGACTGCTACGCAGCGCAGGAATAAGGAATATCAGCGTTGACCTGATGTTCGGGTTCCCGAACGAGACCATCGAGGACTGGACGAAGGACATTGAGGCAGCCCTGATGCTCGACGTAGAACACATCTCTGCATACTGTCTGATGATAGAGGAAGGTACCGCACTGTACGATATGGGCTTGGAGGCGGCAAACGAAGAGGTGGAGCGACAGATGTACGAGGTGCTCATAGAGAAGCTAACAGCCGCAGGGTACGAGCACTACGAAATATCGAACTTTGCACGCTCGAGATACCGCTCGCAACACAACAGCAGCTACTGGAACGGGACAACATACATTGGTTTAGGGGCAGCAGCTCACTCGTACGACGGGAAGGAACGCCGGTGGAACATCTCCGACGTGAAGGAATACTGCCGACGCATAGAGAAGGGACTGTCTGTGGTGGAAGAAAGAGAGATAATCGACGAAGACACCCGTTTCAACGACAGGGTGATGACGGGACTTCGAACACGCGAGGGCATAGACCTCACTACCCTGCCCTTCCGCGAGCAGCTTCTCAGCGATGCAAAGGTGCATCTTGAAAACGGGCTTTTGGCGATTACTGACAATCGGTTACATCTTACTCGCAATGGGCTTTTTGTCAGCGATATGGTCATGAGCGACCTTATGAGAGTATGATTTATTTGCATAGTTGAAAAAAAAACCGTACCTTTGCACCCCAAAATAAAAGTATATATAATTAAGGTATAAAGATGATTACAGTAACCAACCTGGCGATTCAATTCGGCAAAAGAGTGCTTTACAAGGATGTAAACATCAAGTTTACAAGTGGAAACATATACGGCATCATAGGTGCCAACGGTGCAGGAAAATCTACACTGCTGAAGGCTATCAGCGGAGAGCTGGAGCCTAACAAGGGAACGGTGGAGCTGGCTCCGGGAGAAAGACTCTCCGTACTGGAGCAGGACCACTTTAAGTTCGACGACTACAGCGTCATAGACACAGTGCTCATGGGACACAAACCCCTGTGGGACAACATGAAACAGCGCGAAGAGCTTTATGCTAAGCCCGAGATGACCGACGAGGACGGAAACCTCGCGGCAGAGCTGGAGCTTAAATTTGCAGAGATGAACGGCTGGGAAGCAGAGAGCGAGGCAGCACAGTTGTTGCAGAACCTCGGAGTGAAGGAAGAACAGCACCAGAAGATGATGGCAGAGCTGTCGAACAACGAGAAGGTGCGCGTCATGCTTGCAAAGGCTCTCTTCGGTCACCCCGACAACCTGTTGCTCGACGAGCCGACCAACGACCTTGACCTCGACACCGTTCAGTGGCTCGAGGAGTATCTCTCGAATCTTGAGCAGACAGTGCTCGTGGTAAGTCACGACCGTCACTTCCTTGACGCCGTCTCAACACAAACGGTGGATATAGACTTCGGAAAAGTTACCGTCTTCGCAGGAAACTACTCCTTCTGGTACGAGTCGAGTCAGTTAGCACTGCGTCAGGCACAGAACCAGAAGATGAAAGCCGAAGAGAAGCGTAAGCAGCTGGAGGAGTTCATAAGACGTTTCTCTGCCAATGTGGCAAAGTCGAAGCAGACAACATCGCGCAAGAAGATGCTCGAAAAGCTTAATGTTGAGGAGATAACACCTTCAACACGTAAATATCCGGGAATCATCTTCCAGATGGAGCGCGAGCCAGGAAACCAGATACTCGAGGTAGAAGGACTGAAGGCTGTAGATACCGACGGTACAGTGCTCTTCGACAATGTATCGTTCAACATAGAGAAAGGACAGAAGACTGTTTTCCTGTCACACAACCCGAAGGCTATGACAGCACTCTTCGAGATTATTAACGGCAACAGAGAGGCTGACGCAGGTACCTACAAATGGGGCGTTACAATAACTACAGCCTACCTCCCACTCGACAATACCGAGTTCTTCAAGAGCGACCTGAACCTCGTTGACTGGCTCTCACAGTACGGAACGGGCAACGAGGTAATGATGAAGGGCTACCTGGGACGTATGCTCTTCAAGCAGGAAGAGGTAGAGAAGAAGGTCAACGTGCTCTCCGGAGGCGAGAAGATGCGTTGTATGATAGCCCGCATGCAGCTTAAGAACGCCAACTGTCTTATCCTCGACACTCCTACGAACCACCTCGACCTGGAGTCTATTCAGGCATTCAACAACAACCTTATACAGTTCAAGGGTAACATCCTCTTTGCTTCACACGACCACGAGTTCATAAATACTGTGGCAGACAGAATCATCGAGCTTACTCCAAAGGGTACCATAGATAAGCTGATGTCGTATGACGACTACATCTACGATGCTGCAATTAAAGAGCAAAAGGAGAAAATGTACGAGTAGAGCTTATCTTGGCACGATTTTTGTACCATGAAAGACAAAAGAATTATTAAAGACCATGAGTGAAGAAAAGAAAATAAATATTGAAGAAGAGGAGGAAGTAGTAAATAACGAAGAAACTCAGGAAGCCACTGAGGAGCAGAAAACCACAGAAGCAGCTGAGGAACAGGAGAACGCGGAAACTCCCGAAGAGCCGGAACTCTCGGAACTGGAACAGTTGAAAGACAAGTATCTCAGGGCTGTCGCAGAGTTCGACAACTACCGCAAGCGCACCATCAAGGAGAAGGCAGAGCTTATCCTCAACGGTTCGGAGAGGGCGGTACAGGCAGTACTCCCCATCATCGACGATATGGAGAGAGCCATAGAGAACGGCGAGAAAACCGACGACCCACAGGTGCTGAAGGAAGGTATGGAGCTAATATACCAGAAATTCCAGAAGGTGCTCGAGGGCTTGGGAGTAAAGAAGATAGACACTGAAGACAAAGACTTCGACGTCGATTACCACGAGGCTATCGCTATGGTGCCGGGAGTGGGTGACGACAAGAAGGGAAAGGTGCTCGACTGTGTACAAACGGGCTACATGCTCAATGACAAGGTAATACGTCACGCAAAAGTGGCTGTAGGACAATAATACATAATTGATAATAAGATGGCAAAACGTGATTACTATGAGGTGCTTGGAGTAAACAAGAATGCCTCAGAAGACGAAATAAAGAAGGCTTATCGGAAGATAGCCATAAAATATCATCCCGACCGCAATCCGGGCAACAAGGAAGCTGAAGAGAAGTTCAAGGAGGCTGCCGAGGCTTATGACGTTTTGCACGACCCGCAGAAACGTCAGCAGTACGACCAGTTCGGATTCAATGGTCCTAACGCGGGAGGCTTCGGAGGCTTCAGCAGTGGAGGCTTCTCTATGGACGACATCTTCTCAATGTTTGGCGATGTCTTTGGCGGTCACGGAGGCTTCGGTGGCTTCGGTGGTGATTTCACCGGCGGTTTCGGTGGCGGTTTCGGTGGCGGCGCACGTCCACAACACAACCAAGGCTCCGACCTGAGACTGAAGGTACGTCTCTCGCTGCAGGAGATTGCTACGGGTGTCACCAAGAAATTTAAGGTAAAGAAGGATGTTACCTGTCAGCACTGTCACGGAACAGGAGCTGAGAACGGCAGTAGCGCAGAAACCTGTCCTACATGTCACGGAAGCGGTGTGGTAACACGTACCACACAGAGCATCTTCGGCATGATGCAGACACAGGGCGTTTGTCCTACATGTCAGGGTGAGGGCAAAATAATAAAGAACAAGTGTAAGCACTGTGGAGGTACCGGTGTCACCAAGGGTGAAGAGGTGGTAGAGATAAACATCCCCGCAGGTGTTGCAGGAGGAATGGTTGTCAACGCACCAGGAAAGGGTAACGCAGGACACCACAACGGAACAAATGGTAGCATAAAGCTGTATATAGAAGAGGAGCCTAACGACACCTTCATCCGCGACGAGAATAACGTCATATACAACCTACTGCTCGACTTCCCGACGGCAGCCCTCGGCGGCAACGTGGAGATACCTACTATAGAAGGTACTAAGGTGCGCATAAAGATAGAGCCGGGAACACAGCCCGGAAAGACCCTCCGACTGAGGGGCAAAGGACTCCCTGTGGTGCAGGGCTACGGACGCGGTGTCGGCGACCTGATAATAAACATCAGCGTCTATGTGCCTAAGACATTAGCAAAGAGCGAAAAAGAGGCTCTTGAACAGATGCGTACAAGCGACAACTTCAAGGGCGACAACGCCACAAAACGCAGTATATTTGAGAAATTCCGCAACCATTTCTCATGACATACCAAGAGACAATAGAATATCTGTATAACGCCACACCAGTCTTTGAGAAGATTGGTGCTGGTGCTTATAAGGAGGGACTCGAAAACACCCTCGCTCTTGACGAGCACTTCGGACATCCGCACAGGAAATTCAAAACCATTCACGTAGCAGGAACCAACGGCAAAGGGTCGGTATCGCACTCCCTCGCTGCTACACTGCAGAAAGCTGGATATAAGGTGGGACTATACACCTCGCCACACCTTATAGACTTTAGTGAACGAATACGTATTAACGGACTGAATATCAACGAAGAATATGTAGTCGATTTCGTTAAGAAAGAACGTTCTTTCTTTGAGCCTTTACACCCTTCTTTCTTTGAACTCACCACAGCCTTAGCATTCAAATATTTTGCTGACAAAGGCGTTGACATAGCCGTCATAGAAGTAGGACTTGGCGGCAGACTCGACTGCACAAATATCATAACCCCACTACTCTCCGTCATAACCAATATCTCCTTCGACCACACAGGATTCCTGGGTGACACGTTGGCAAAGATTGCAGGCGAGAAAGCGGGCATAATAAAACAAGACGTTCCCGTAGTAATAGGAGAAAGTACCTTAGAGACGAAACCTGTATTCCTGGCAAAGGCTGCAGAGAAGAACGCCCCTATCCTATTCGCTGAGGACTATGCGTGCGACGACACCATAGATTTTGAACTTAAAGGCAACTACCAGAAGCAGAACCTCAGGACAATACTCTGCGCTATAGATGCGCTGAAAATGAACATCAGCAAGGACACAATACGGGAGGCTCTCGCCAACGTCTGCGAGTTGACAGGATTGAGAGGACGCTGGGAAACGCTGCAGAAGGAGCCTCTGGTGGTCTGCGACACAGGACACAACGTAGGAGGATGGAACTATCTGTCGAAGCAGATAGCCGCCGAGAGGTGCAAAACGCGGAGGATAGTCTTCGGAATGGTGGATGACAAGGACGTTAGCACCGTAATGGGAATGTTGCCTAAGGACGCCACATTCTACTGGACACAGGCTGAAACACACCGAGCCATTCCCGCACAGAAGATTTCGGAATTGGCAGAAGAACAGGGAATTCATGGAGAGGTGTTCACTACGGTGAAGGATGCATACATAAAAGCACTTGAAGATGCCGACAAAGACGACTTCGTTTTTGTAGGTGGAAGCAGCTATGTAGTAGCCGATCTGCTGACGTTCTTATCAAAATAACAAAGTTAAAAAATCATTATTTCATTTTCTTTTGCACTTTTCTACCGTAATTATTACAAAATTATCGCTAATTTTGTCGCTTGAAAAATAATTTAGGAAGAAATATGAAAAGAGTATTTATTGCGATAGTTTCACTTTTCGTCGTGTCTGTTGCAGCCTTTGCGCACACGTGGACACTACAAGAATGTATAGACTACGCACTACAACACAATACCGACATAAGGAAGTCTGTTATCAGCAAACTGAAATATCAGGAGGACATAAAGCAATACAAATCAGCGCTGCTGCCGTCGCTGACAGGAACGACATCACAGAACGTCACCTATCGTCCCTGGACGGGTTCCGGAAGTTCTGTCGTTGCTAACGGTCAGGCTGTAAGTTCTGTTGACAAAGTGTATTACAACGGCTCCTACGGCATTAACTCCAACTGGGTGTTATGGAACGGAAATAAGAACTGGAACAACGTAAAACTGTATAAACTAAACGAGAAAGCACAAGAACTCGACAGCATTGTATATGCACATAACCTGTATGAGCAGATAGCAAAGCTGTATATCCAGATACTATACTCCAAGGAGGCTATCGGAGTAATGAAGGAAAGTCTTGAAAAGAGCAAGAAGAACGAAGAACGCGGACAGGCGATGCTCGACGTGGGAAACATGAGTAAGGCAGACCTTGCGCAATTGACAGCACAAAGAGCACAGGACGAATATAATGTCGTTGCCGCCGAGAGCACTATGAAGAATTTCAAGAGACAGCTTAAAGAGCTGCTCCAGATAGCCGACAGCGAGCCCTTTGACGTCATAGCGCCGGAGATGACCGACGAGATGGCACTAAGGGCGATACCCAACGTGGATATGGTTTTTGCTTCGGCTATGGAACAACGTCCCGAGATAAAGAAGGCAGAAACGGATATCGACATCAGTAATATGAAGATAAAGATAGCACGAGCAGGTCACATGCCTACACTTAGTTTCAATGCAAGCGCTATCACCAACACCACTTCAATGAAAAACGACAAGTGGGGAAGCCAGATGAAGACAAACTTCAACCTGGGTGCAGGACTGTCGCTGAGCATACCTATCTTCGATAACAGAAGTACGAAAACAGCTATAAGGAAGGCGCTGTTGGACAAACAGAGTTCAATAATAGCGCTGGAAAACGAAAGAACAGCAATATATTCAGACATTGAGAATTACTGGCTCGAAGCTACCAACAACCAGGACAAGTACAAGGCGGCAAAGGTGAGCAGCGAGAGCTACGAAGAGAGTTACAAGTTGCTTTCGGAACAGTTTGAATTAGGACTGAAGAATATCGTGGAACTGATGACTGGCAAGTATAACCTGCTCAACGCGCAACAGACGGAGCTGCAGAGTAAATACCTCGCCATATACAATATCAGCATGCTGGAATTCTACCAGGACGGAGCAATAAACACTGAAAATTACGAAAAGAAATAAAAACAATAGATAAAGATGAAAGGAAATAAGAAACTTTGGATAGCGGTATGCGCAGCCGTAGTAGTAATACTGATACTGTGGCTCGCCATCGGCGGAAAGAAGGAAGAGAAGG
>ODAJ012143435.1_pt1 | contig 14871 bp, 15 predicted proteins | sample 1539241 | NCBI WGS metagenome assembly ODAJ01 (sample SAMN02144231, study PRJEB22623) | gut metagenome | biome: sheep rumen | host: Ovis aries | place: New Zealand
TTATTTCTACCACGAAGAGATCAGAGGGTCGGATAATACTGGAAAACGAAATAAATAAGAAATATAACGTAGAAACGCCTCCGAGCCGATTGTGGTTCAGAGGCGTTGCTGCTTCTATGAGTTTATGCTTTGATTTCGGTGCCGTCCTTGAAGGTCACCCGGATGTCATCCTTGTTGTGAACGATGATGTAGTCCACCATCGCCAGCCAGTCTGTTTCCCGGAACTCCGTCACTCTCGCTGTGTTCCTCTATCGCTGAGGAAGATGAGCGTGAAGAAGCCGCTTTCTTTGAGGCTGTCCGTGTCCTGCTGATGCGTATCCTCAATCAGGGCGGCGGCAAAAAGCTCTCGCTCCCTGAGATCAATGCAAAGATAAATGAACTTCTGAAGCAGAGCATCAAGAGTGACGGTGTTATCAACCTTTTCTCCGACAAGGAACAGGACTTCTCGCTGTTTGATCCGAAATTCTTGGAGGAGATCTCTAAGATGAAGGAAAAGAACCTTGCTGTTGAGCTGCTGAAACGCCTGATCGCTGAACAGGTGCATATCTACAAGCGGACAAACCTTGTAAAATCGGAGAAATTCAGCGAGATCATGCAAAGTGCTATGAACCGCTACCTCAACGGTATGCTGACCAATGAGGAAGTCATTCAGGAAATGCTCAACCTCGCAAAGCAGATCAGAGAAGCCCAAAAAGCGGGCGAAGATCTCGGTCTGACTGCCGATGAGCTTGCTTTCTACGATGCACTCACCAAACCGCAGGCAATCAAGGACTTCTATGAGAATGAGGAGCTTATCGCTATCACAAAGGAGCTTGCCGATACGCTCCGCCGTAATCGAACGATCGACTGGCAAAAGCGTGAGAGTGCGAGAGCCAGAATGCGTATGATGATAAAGAAACTGCTGAAAAGTCATCGCTATCCGCCGGAGGGTATGGACGATGCGGTGGCAACTGTTATGCAGCAGTGTGAGCTGTGGGCGGATAACAGTTTTGCTGTTGAGAGTCATAGTTACTAATAATACGATATTGTAGGTGTAGATTATGAAAATAGGAAAACTTCAAGAAGTAGAGATACGGGACTTATGGCATCATGAACAATATGACTTCTCCGCTTGGCTTTAAAATGGATTGGCAAAGACTTGATAACGCAAAGGCAAGCAGGATACTATATAGGATCAATGGCCTGAATTTTGATGACCATAGCAATTACGATGCTCTGATTGACGAAGCGATAGATAAGGTTATCAAGATGAAGTCGGTATTTAAGGATAGAGTGAAATAATAATTCACAAACCATTAGTCTATTGGCACATCTATAAATAGTTCAACACAAATTAGTTTTGTATTTTTTACGCACACCACGATAACAACATACTCTATTTTATCAGAATAACAATGAAGCCCTAAGATTTGCTTGAAGCATTTCTCAGGGCTTTTCATTTTGGACGACAAAAAATCCAATTCGTAAGAGAGCATGCTCAAGAAATTCTGACATAACAACTCGCATTGTTGGTTATTCGTTATCATCACTGCACTTGTAAAGCTCCTCATATAAATGAATATAAAGCTAACAGGACGCTGGGTTCGCAAATGAACCAGTGTCCTGTTTCTGTTTTATTAGGGTGGAATTCTGTTGTAAATCTAAATATTTTGTGAACGAGAGCAGTTTTGCCTTAACTTTTTGCCTGAAATCCTAGGTATAAATGAGAGGCTATTATTTTCGATAAAATAAATTTTTTGATAAATCCCATCAGCTCCTCATTATTAAAAATGCTGTACAAGTCACACATTTTACATAGGGCTAATTTGTTGAATTCGGAGAAAATATTTTTGAAAGGCTAAATATCACTTAAAAATATTCCGCATTATGTAGTGTCTTATGAAAGAAAGTTTCACTGTGTCACGATAAAGACCATGTTCGGAAATGTGGGGCGACTATGCCGCAACAGCTATATGCAAACCATACATTTTTTGCAGGGCTGATTTAGTGAATACGGAGATAATTATTACAATTCTCTCGAAACCGCTTATATAATCGGCTCAAACTGTCCTTACTATTGGAAGGCAGTTTAGTCACGGCTGCATTCACAGCGAAAACGTCAGATCAAACAACAGCCCATACGGGCTTAACAATAATTCAGGAGGTGTTTCCAATGGTCATTTGAAATGACAAATCATAATGCGATAATCAAAAATTAGCCCTATCGGGCAACGGTGAAAACGATCATAAAATTGTTTTTATTGCAGGATTTTTAACTCGCATTTAGCAAGCATAGATTTTTCCGTACACCGGAAGAATCCGTATCCCGATTTTGCGACACCCTCGCAAAATCGCTGTTTAGGAAACCCGACACCCTAAACTGAAAGCCATTATTTGAAAGGAATATAGATAAAAACAACAAAACGAAAGGATTGATAAAAATAGCAAGAAAATACAAACAAGTAAAACGCAAGGAGCTGACATTTGACCTGCACGACTGGGAGAAGATAGAACGCAGGGCTGAGGCTTGTCACACCGACACGACGAAATATCTCCGCAGAATGATACTCGACCGTGAGCCGATCTTTTACGATATGAAAAATGTCGCCCCGATAATCAACGGAATGCGAACTATCTCACGCAACATCAACCAGATCGCAAAGAAGGCAAACGAAACAAACACCCTCAATGCAGAGGATTATGAAATACTGAGAAAGGAGGTTAAAGAGCTATTCCGTACTGTAAACATATCGCTCTCCACGCTACTGTCGAGAAAAGTTTGAGGTATATTCTCAACCCCGACAAGACTGAGGACTTGCTTTACACGGCCTCGGTAAATTGCATGACTGACGCAGAATCTGCCTACTTGCAGATGCGGCTGGTATATGACCAGTTTGCCAAAGATCATTTTAACAGCCCTCCACCGCTGCAAGGAAAAGGCTCGGTGAAAGCTATCCATTACATACAGAGTTTCTCGCCCGATGATAACGTTACTCCGGAGCTCGCCCACAAGATCGCAAAAGCATTTCTCCGCAAAGCTTTTGACGATGATGTGCAGGCGGTCATTGCTACGCACGTTGATAAAGATCATCTGCACAGCCATATCATAATAAATTCCTATTCGCTGTCCGGGAAGAAATATTATGCCAACCGCAAGTCTTTGAAGAGAATCCGTGAAATATCTGACGGGGTGTGCAAGGCATTTGGCTTAAAGCCTAATCCGAACCTTACAGGCAAGGGCAAATCAATAAACCACAAAGAATGGGAGCATAAGAAAAATGGCACCTCGTGGAAACAGCAAATCCGTGATGAGATCGACAAGCTTATACCTACTGTCAATTCGCTTGACGAACTCTTGCAGACACTTGAAGAACATGGCTATGAGATCAAGTGTGGGAGATTTATCTCGATCAGAGACCCGGGACAGGAACGCTTTGTCCGCACAAAAACGCTGGGTGATGAGTACACAGAAGATAGCTTAATTATCAGAATTACATATCGAGATATAGGTACGGGAATATCCCCCACAGTGGACAAGCAGACAAAACTGAGCCAAGCTTATTCCACAGTTTTACATGATGTCAGAATACTTGCCGCCCAGCGGAAGAAAGCCCCTTGTAAGAGAATCGTCACAGCGGAATACTCGGTTGAAAATGATCTTGATGTTTACAAGCTGTCTGCACAGCTTGCGGTAATAAACAAGGATAATATCAAATCAATCGGTGACCTGCAAGGGAGAATCGCTAAGCTGCGTGCTGACTATGAAAAACAGAGGGGAGAGATCAATAACTATATTGATGAACACAACAGGCTTGTAAGCCTATGGGAGCAGGCACAGCTTTTTGGTGAATTATCAGCTAAGGACAAGCTGTCAGACGCCGAGCAGCTTCAACTCACCATTTGCAGGCAGGCTATAGAACATAATAACATCCACAGCAAGGCAGATTATGACCAGCTTCGTAATCAGACCTACCGCCTTCAAGCAAAGATCAACGCCCTAAAGAGTACGCTTGAAAAGACACGTCAGCGGTATGATGTGTACTGCGATATTTCCAAGACGTATGGTGAGATCTCAAAGGGTGACTACATTAGCAACCTTATCGAGGAAGAGCGCAAACGGCTGGAGAAGGTCAAGGAAAAGAAACAGCACAGATAAAGAATAAGCAGAGAGGGTGATAGAAATGCAGTATTCTAATTGCATCATTAAGAGAAAATAACTATTTATAAGGGGGAAGATATTTGAATAAAAAGACAACAAACGAAGTGCCAATTTGGGAGAAAAGCAATCTAACACTCGCTGAAGCCGCACTCTATTCCGGTATCGGGATAAATCGGCTGAGAGTGCTTTCAGATGAAAAGAACTGTCCATTCGTGCTGTGGGTCGGCAGTAAGAGGCTCATCAAGAGAAAGAAGCTGGACGAGTTTCTTGAAAGGCAGTTTTCTATATAAAAAATATGTGTAGCTATTGCAAATCGGGAACCGGTGTGCTATAATACAGATATACCAAGTTTCCTTTTTGCATTCATGAAAGGAGTATAAAAATGCAGAAAAGGAAAGATCATAAAGGCAGAGTTTTGAAGGATGGCGAATCCTACCGTAATTCTGAAAACAGGTATTCCTACCGTTGGACTGACAAGCAGGGCAAACGTCACAGCATATATTCGCAGACGCTGGAAGAACTCCGCAAAAGAGAAGCTGAGATCACGAATGATATTTATGAGGGTATCCGCACCGACTCAAGAAACATCACGGTGAATGATATGTTTCAGGCATGGAAAAATGATAAAAAGGGTCTGCGCTCCTCCACAAGAGGAAACTACACTTATATGTATGAACAGTATGTCAGGGACGGCTTCGGAAAGACAAAGCTGAAAGACGTTCGCAAGTCCGATGTCCGCAGGTTTTACAACGAGCTTCACGATACACGAAATTTATCTTTCAATACTATCGAGATCATTCATAATGGGATACATCAGTTATTTGCACTCGCAGTCGATGATGAGTATATCAGGAACAATCCGACCGATATGGCATTAAAGGACTGCAAGCTGGCTCACAACTATCAGCGTCCGAAACGTCATGCCCTGACGATACCCGAACAGACAGCATTCATCGAGTACATAAAGAACAATCCGAAGTTCAGGCACTGGTTGCCGCTGTTCACGTTCTTTCTCGGTACGGGTTGCAGAGTGTCGGAGGTCATCGCACTGCGCTGGGAGGATATTGATTTTGATGACAGTATCATCAGCATCAATCACGGTATCACATATTATCGGCGTGAGGAGAACAAATGCTATTTCAGCATTTCCAAAGATACAAAGACCGAAGCAGGCAAAAGAATTATCCCATTGCTTTCTGAGGTCAGGCAGGCACTTATCAATGAGCGTGAGTACCAGAAGGAAGCGGAGATCACTTGTCAGGTAACTATCGACGGTTATACAGATTTTGTGTTTCTCAACCGCTATGGCAATGTTCACAATCCGCAGACGATAAATCGGGCGATCAGCCGGATAGTGCAGGCACACAACATTGAAGAAATCGAGCTTGCCGAAAAGCAGAAGCGTGAGCCGATCATCATACCTCATTTCTCTTGCCACAATTTAAGACACACATTCGCCACTCGCTACTGCGAGAATGAGAACAACATCAAGGTCATTCAGGAGATCTTAGGTCATAAAGACATAGCGACCACGATGGACGTATATGCTGAAGCCACAAAGGACGCAAAGAAGAGATCGTTCACCGAACTTGACGGAAAGATCAAGATTACCTGATGACACCACTGCTGACGCCAATTTGACACCAAATTTTACAAACGAGCGTAGATCAGCGTAGAGATATGTGTCAGGCGGTATTATAAAAGGCTAAAAAAATAGAGCGTTGGAGAGCTGTGAAGGGTTATGTTATGATCTGAAAAGCAATCCCGACGATGAAGTCGATAGACTGAATAGCGGCACAAATACGCAGGTCTTATCACCTTCAAGGCGTGATCCACTGCCGGTCAGATATGAAAACAAGATCCCGGAGCTGACATTAAATGCCGGCTTCGGGATCTTTATATACGCCCATATTCTGTCTGCGATCCACTAAATTCCGTGTTACGGCAGCCGAGCCGTGCTGCTGATCTGCTTTCATCAAGCCGCTTATCCTCTGCGGGATATTTGATATTTCAATACATACAAAAGCCCCCGCTGCATGGCGAGGGCTTTTACAGTATAAGGGTCTCCCCTTTTGGTGCGCCCGACAGGGATCGAACCTGCGGCCTCAAGAGTCGGAGTCTTGCGCTCTATCCAACTGAGCTACGGACGCTTTTTTAATTCCCCTACCCACAGACTCAGGTGAGAGCTTGAAGTTCCGCCGACCCTCCCCGGAGGGGAGGGGGGAACATTTATTTAGCTTTTACTTTGCACCTGACGGAAAACTTTTCGGCTCTCATACCCACAAACCAAGGTGAGGACTTGTAGTTCCGCCGACCCTCCCCGGAGGGGAGGGGGGAACATTTATTGAGCTTTTACTTTGCACCTGACGGAAAACTTTCCGGCTCTCATACCCACAAACATGAGTGAGGGCTTGAAGTTCCGTTGCTTTCAGGTCATCTGATCTTGCTGCCGCAGGGCAGTGTCTGATCGGGGAACACGACTGCGGCACCGCCTGTCGGGGTATCGGCTGCGAGGATCATTCCCTGCGACTCCACGCCGCAGAGTACTGCGGGCTTGAGGTTCGCTACTATGATGATCTTCTTGCCGACAAGGTCCTCCGGCTTATACCATTCCGCGATACCGGATACGACCTGTCTGCCGCCGAAGCCGTCATCGAGCTGGAGGCAGAGCAGCTTCTTGGATCTCTTGACCTTGTCGCAGCTCTTTACCAGTGCAACTCTGAGGTCTGCCTTGGCAAAATCGTCGATAGCGATCTCCGGAGCAAGCTCTGCGGGGGCAAATTCCTCAGCCTTTTCAGCCGCGGAGAGGTTTGCCTTGGCAGCAGCCATATTTTTCTCGATTATGGCGTTGAGCTCAGCGAGCTCCTTTTCCATATCTATTCTCGGGAAGAGTATCTCTCCCTTATGAACGGTAACATTTGCGGGCAGGACGCCGAATTTGCCGGCATTCTCGTAGGTGACATCGTTCTCCGATGCACCGATCTGTGCCCACACCTTCGGCATGGATGTCGGCATAAACGGCGAGAGGAGAGTCGAGATGATGCGTATCGCTTCCAGCAGATTATAGAGCACGCTGGCGAGTCTTGCACGCTTGCTCTCGTCCTTGCCGAGTATCCAGGGCTCTGTCTCGTCGATATATTTGTTTGCGCGGTCTACTGCTGTGAATATCTCTTCCAGAGCATTTTTGAGTCTGGTCTCATCGATGCAGTTATCCACCTTCCCGCGTACAGAGAGCACACAGTCGATGAGCGACTGATCGAAATCGCCTTCCAGACGCTCTTCGGGAAGAGTCCCTCCGAAATACTTGTCTGCCATTGCGACGGTACGGGAAACGAGGTTCCCGAAGCCGTTGGCAAGATCGGAGTTGATGCGGTTTATCATTATCTCATTTGAGAACGCGCTGTCGGCGCCGAGAGCCATCTCTCTGAGGATATGATATCTTATGGCGTCTACACCGTAGCGCTCGCCCAGCATGAAGGGGTCAACTACATTGCCGAGCGACTTGGACATTTTCTGGGCCTCGCCCTGCTTGTTCTGGAAGGTTATCCAGCCGTGTACTGCAAGATGCTTCGGCAGGGGCTGTTCCAGAGCCATCAGCATAGCCGGCCAGATTATTGCGTGGAAACGCATGATATCCTTGGCGACCATGTGAACGTCTGCGGGCCAGTATTTTGCATAGTCGTTATAAGCGCTGTTCTTGTAGCCCAGGGCGGTGATATAGTTGGAAAGCGCGTCTATCCAGACATAGACAACGTGCTTGGTATCAAATGAAACCGGCACGCCCCAGGTGAAGGACGTTCTTGAAACGCAGAGGTCTTCAAGACCGGGCTTGATAAAGTTGTTCACAAGCTCCTGTGCGCGGTACTTGGGCTGGAGATAATCTGTTCCCAGCAGCAGCTTCTCTATCCTGTCGGCAAAAGGAGCCATTTTGAAGAAATAGGCTTCCTCCTCGGCCTCGACCACAGGTCGGTGACACTCAGGGCAGCAGCCGTTTTCGTCAAGCTGGGTCTCAGTCCAGAAGCTCTCACAGGGGGTGCAGTATTTTCCGGTGTATTTCCCTTTGTAGATATAGCCTCTGTCGTAAAGCTCCTTAAATATCTTCTGCACGGCTTCGATGTGGTAATCATCTGTGGTTCTGATGTATCTGTCATAGGAGATGTTCATGTAGCTCCAGAGCTTCTTGAACACCTCAACGATCTCGTCAACATACTGCTTGGGAGATATGCCCTTGGCAGCAGCCTTCTGCTCGATCTTCTGACCGTGCTCGTCGGTGCCCGTCAGGAACATGACATCATACCCCTGCATACGCTTATATCTCGCTATGGAATCACAGGCTACCGTTGTGTAACAGTGCCCGATGTGCGGGTCGCCCGAAGGATAGTATATGGGCGTCGTTATGTAAAAGGTTTTCTTTTCCATCGTATTTGACCTCCGTAGGAATTATGATCCGTCCCGACCGCCCCTTTCGCACACCTCTGTGCCGGGCGCCGTCCCTTGGTGCAGAGCTGCCGTGGGAGACCCTCCCTAAAACTTTTAATTCTTTTTGGCAAGGGGCTTGGGAAATAACCTTTCTTCAGAAATGATTTTCCCAACAATTCCGCACCAAAGGATAACATCTGCAAAAAGGGGTGCGAAATGGGTGGTCACATAGATTATTATACAGCGATTTTTACTAAGAGTCAAGTATGCGGGAAATTATTTAAGAAAATACTCCTCATACCAAACGAGGAAAGTATAGATAGTCCAGAGCTTACGCCAATTATCCGAATTCCCGCCGACATAGTCGTCATATATTTCCCTGACGACGTTGAGGTCGAAGAACTGCCCTGCCCAATCGGCTGTCAGCTTAGCGCGGACGTCGGCGTTATAGCGCTCGTCAGCGAGCCAGATCCTTATGGGGACGATAAATCCCAGCTTTTTACGGAAGGCGATCTCTTCGGGGAGCACCTTAGCTGCGGCAGTTCTGAAAGCGACCTTATTCTGTTCCTCGGTGACTTTAAAGCGGGAAGGCAGGCGTGAAGCGATATCGAACACGCGCCTGTCAGTCAGGGGCATTCGTATCTCCAGCCCGGCGGCGGTACTCATCTTATCGACATTGAGGTAGATATCGCCCTCCAGCCAGATCCTGATATCGACATCCGACATTTTTGTCAGCGGGTCGAGGCCTTCGGTCTCCTCATAGATACTTTTCACAAGATTTATGGGCAGAACAGAGGGGTCATAGTTTTTCAGCAGGCGCTGTTTTTCCTCCTCCTTCATAATATTGGTATTGCCGACATAGAAGGTCTTGAGGTTATCGCCGTAGCGCTCGGCGTTGCGGTACATATTATATCCGCCGAAGAATTCATCGGCGCCCTCGCCGGAATAGCAGAGCCTGGTATGCTTGGCTGTCTCGATGCAGGCCAGGGCGAACACGATAGCCGAAGCATCCCCGAGGGGCTGCTCCATATTCTTCATAACATAGGGGACTATCCCGAAATACTGTTCGGGAGTAATATAGCAGGTAGTATTTTTTCTTCCCAGCAGCTCGGCTGTCTTTCTTGCAAGGACAGATTCATCAAAGCGCTCCTCCTCATATCCGCAGGAATCCGACATTTCCGCATCGGACATAGCGAAAACATAGGAGCTGTCAACTCCGCCGGAGAGGAAGCTCTCGGCTGTCTCGTCCGGGTCCTTGACCTCGCTCATCATCAGCTTGACTGTTTCGTGTATCTCATCGGCCCAGGCTTCAAGCGGCTTATCGTTATCCGGCTTATAGGTCGGAGCCCAATAGCGCTCGACTGTGAGCTTGCCGGCCTTGAATTCCAGCAGATGGCCGGGCATCAGCTTTTTGAGGCCTTTGAAAAATGTTCCCTCCCCGGCGACATAGGTAAGGCTCATATAGATCTGGAGCATAGAGACATCCAGCTCTTTTCTGAATCCGGGCTCTCCTATGATCTCCGAGATATATGTCCCGCAGAGCAGTCTGCCGTCATCGGTAAGATAATAATAGAAAGGCTTTGTCCCGAAATGGTCGCGGACGCAGAAGAGTGTATCCTTCTCAGTATCATAGAGGGCGAAAGAGAACATACCGTAAAGATGCTCCGGCATAGCCTTGCCCCATTTTTCGTAAGCGGCGACGAGTATCCTCTGCTCCCTTTCCTCGCGGGAGAGCCCTCCGGGGATCCCCAGCTCGCTGCAAAGTGCCTTATGGTTGCGAATATGCCCTCTGTATTTTTTTATCTCTGTCATAAAAGCTCACCTCAAAGAAATATATGATGCCGTCTTTTATTATATCACAACACTCGGCGATTGTAAAGCAGAAAAATAAAGAAAACAGCAAAAAGAGCCGCCGCGGCTGCGGCAGCTCTCCTTCGGACTTTCTTTCAAGACACCGATGCTTCAAAGAAGATCCGATATATCCAAGGCCGGACTATTGCCCGACCCCGATGTCAGTTGGAAGTTATGAGCTTTATAAATCCCTTGTTCTTTTCCAGCATCTTGAACACCAGGACTCCCGCTATCGTCACGCAGACGAACTCTCCCAGCGCGACATAGAGCGCATTTATCCAGAAAGGATCTCCGAAGACGTACTTTATCTCCAGCCCGACTATCACAGCATTTACGACTACCGGGAAAAGCGACGAAACGATAAGCCCGGCTTTTCTTCCGACGAACCAGATGAGCAGGGCTGCGATAAGCGTTGCGCTCGTACCGAAAACGACATCTATCATCCCCAGCGAGCTGAAAATATTGGCGAGAAAGCAGCCGATCGTCATTGAGATGATATAGTCCTTATGGTAATAACACAGAAGCATCATCATCTCGGAAACTCGGAACTGCACTGCATTGTAAGCCAAAGGAGCACAAAGCAGTGTTGCAACGATATAGAGAGCCGCAACGATTCCTATCCTTGTAAGCCTTCGGGCGCTGAACAATTCCATACCCCGAGCCTCCTTGCCTAACCCCGGCTTTTCAGAGAAATATTGGGGGGCTGACAAGCAGCCCCCTTGTTATTTATTCGATCTGTCAAGCCTTGCCGACAGAGCCGAAGAGCTCCATCTTTTCCTTGACCTTAGCCTTGATGGCCTCAACGCCGGGAGCCAGGAGCTTTCTGGGATCGAAGCCCTTGCCCTGCTGATCCTTGCCGGCCTCAATATAAGCTCTGGTAGCATCTCTGAACACGAGCTGGCACTCGGTATTAACATTGATCTTTGCAACGCCGAGGGAGATAGCCTTAGCGATCATATCGTCGGGGATGCCTGTGCCGCCGTGAAGAACGAGGGGCATAGCGCCGACAGCCTTGTTTACAGCCTCAAGGGTCTCGAAGCTGAGGCCTTCCCAGTTTGCGGGATATACGCCGTGGATATTGCCGATACCTGCTGCGAGGAAGTCAACGCCGAGATCAGCGATCATCTTGCACTCTGCGGGATCAGCGCACTCGCCTCTGCCGACAACGCCGTCCTCTTCGCCGCCGATAGCGCCGACCTCTGCCTCGATGGAAAGGCCGAGGTTATGAGCAACGTGGACCAGCTCGGTGGTCTTCTGGATATTCTCATCGATAGCGAAATGCGAACCGTCGAACATGATGGAAGAGAAGCCTGCCTTTACGCACTTGTAGCAGCCCTCGTAAGTACCGTGGTCAAGGTGGAGAGCAACGGGAACTGTGATACCCAGAGACTTATCCATAGCCTTTACCATAGCTGTAACGACTTCAAAGCCGCCCATATACTTGCCTGCGCCTTCGGAAACACCGAGGATCACAGGGCTCCTGAGCTCCTCAGCGGTCTGAAGGATCGCCTTTGTCCACTCAAGGTTATTGATGTTGAAATGACCTACTGCATACTTGCCTGCTTTTGCCTTGTCGAGCATGTCCTTAGCTGTTACTAACATTTATTTATCCTCCCGATTCATAAATTGAAATAAAAATTTGCCGATATTATTATACTATTTTTGCGGCCTCTTTTCAACATCAGCCGCCGACTTTTTACTTATTGGACTATATATTTTCAAAATTTATTCACATACCGACAGCCCGTATTTCAGAGTTCGATAAGCTCGCAGAAGACCTTGCCTTTATTTGTCTTGATATAGACGACAGGATATTTCTCTCCTGCCGCAGGGATAGTTTTGGTAAATGTGACTGTCTGCGTCTGGGTCTCGCCGTCAAGATCGACAAAATTCATAACGCAGTCGTAAACAAAATCTCCCCGCCGGTTTATCATAATGACTTCCGCCTGCACTGTTGTCCCGGACTTTGAGAGGCTTGTGATGCGATGATGCGTCCTGACCGACAGTATCAGCCCTATCAGGCCTCCGATAAACATACTTCCGAAGAGCAGCAGGAAAAGCACTATGAGCCAGGTCTTTGGCATCCTCAGCAGCTTATTCGGATCATCCGGATGGATATACGCTTCAAACTCATCCCCGACCGTTGCTATGCCGTTATAGACCGTCTCGCAGAAATGCGGCCTGTTGTTCTCGTCGTAATACATTGCTTCAACAGACCTGAAGCGCCCGCCCTTCATCGAAGCGGTAACGACAGCAACAGTTTTCTTGCCGGAAAACCTGTAAGTGAGAGTCGTCCTTGCTGCAAGAAATATGCAGACTGCTCCCGCAGCCATGAAGATAAAGCAGACAATGGCAGAGATCATTGATTTATAGCCTTTGTTCTTTCCCATTTTGAACACCTCCGGAAGTATTCATATCTGAAATCATACTTATATGATACACCCTTTTGGCGAAATTGTAAAGACCTTTCAGAGCAAAAAATGGTCATATCTCCGCAAGTTCGGCTAAATCCCTCTTGCAACCGGCGGAGGAGCGTGCTATCATATATATGAACAGGCCGCAGAGTGCGGTCATCACAGTGATCGGAGGAAATGCAGAATGAATAAGCAAGCTCTTAACCCCTATCTCCCAAGCTGGGAGTACATCCCTGACGGTGAGCCCTATGTCTTTGACGGAAGAGTCTATGTCTACGGCTCTCACGATCTCTTCAACGGCTATGTCTTCTGTATGGGAGACTATGTCTGCTGGTCGGCTCCAACAGACGATCTCGGGAACTGGCGCTATGAAGGGGTCATCTATCCCCGCAATGAAGACCCGATGAACAAGGCCGGGAAGATGTGCCTCTATGCCCCGGATGTAACTGTCGGCCCCGACGGGAGGTACTATCTTTACTATGTACTTGACAAGATCTCGGTGATCTCTGTCGCGGTGTGCGACACTCCTGCCGGGAAGTATGAATTCTACGGCTATGTGCATTATCCCGACGGCACACGTCTCGGAGAGCGGGAGGGCGATGAGCCGCAGTTCGACCCGGGCGTACTGACCGAGGGAGATGTTACATATCTTTACAGCGGCTTCTGCGGCAGAGGCGATAAGTCCCGCACAGGCTCCAAGGTCGTTACACTCGCCCCGGATATGCTGACTGTGACCTCCGGCCCGCAGCTCGTTCTCCCCGGCTGCGAATACAGCGCAGGAACAGAATTTGAAGGCCACGCCTTTTTTGAGGCCTCGTCGATCCGCCGAGTAGGAGACAAATACTGCTTCATCTATTCCTCGGAAGTCATGCACGAGCTCTGCTATGCCATGAGCGACAGCCCTCTGGGAGGATTCACCTACGGCGGAGTGCTCATCAGCAACTCCGACCTGCATATCGACAGCTACAAGCCTGCCGATCTTCCTATGGGCATGGGCGCCAACAATCACGGAAGCATCGTTATGATAAACAACGATTGGTATATCTTCTACCACCGCCATACCAACGGGACCTGGTTCAGCCGTCAGGGCTGCGCAGAAAAGCTGACACTAACCGAAGACGGCCGTTTCCCGCAGGTCGAGATGACCTCCTGCGGACTCAACGGCGGCCCGCTGGAAGGCAGGGGCGAATACCCCGCATATCTCGCCTGCAACCTCTTCACCAAGAAGCACGACCTCTATGTCGGTGATCCATACGCTCCGAAGATCGTTCAGGACGGCAAGGACGGCGATGAAGAGACAGGCTATATCGCAAATATGAACGATGGCGCAACTGCCGGCTTCAAGTACTTCGATTGCAAGGGGATCACAAAATTCGCTGTTACCATCCGAGGCTATGCTCACGGCAGCTTTGAGGTCAGGACTGAATGGGACGGAGAAGTGCTGGCAACAATTAAGGTAGATTCCTCCAATGTCTGGGAGACATACGAGACCGATATCAACATTCCCGACGGCATCAATGCAATATACCTCACCTACTGCGGCGGCGGCACAGCGATGCTGAAGTCGTTTACGCTGGGATGATACGAAATTACTTATAAAGCGCTCCTGACGGGGCGCTTTTTCTTTGCGGCTACAAGGATACCGGCGTCGAGAAATACCGTTACGCCGCCACGCTGGACAACCGCACCTCGGAGATCTGCCAGGAGCTGGACGGTAAGGAATTCCCGGTCAAGGATGCTAAGCCCGGCACCAACTACCCGCCGATGCACCCCCGCTGCCGCTCCACCACCATCGAAGCCCTCAGCCCGGAGCTGATGAAGAAGCTCGAGCGCCGCACCCGGGATCCCGAGACCGGAGAGCTCAGAACGGTGCCGGGGAATATGACTTACAGGGAGTGGTATGGGAAGTATGTGAGCGGCGGGGAGTTGACAGGAGAGGCGGAAAATGGTATAATAATATCAAAAGAAAATCTCCAAAAAATTACGGACAGTATGCCAAATGCGAGTGATGCAGATGAATTTGTCAATCTCGTTAATAACTGCAAGAAT
>ODAJ012131936.1_pt1 | contig 14868 bp, 12 predicted proteins | sample 1539241 | NCBI WGS metagenome assembly ODAJ01 (sample SAMN02144231, study PRJEB22623) | gut metagenome | biome: sheep rumen | host: Ovis aries | place: New Zealand
ACAGCTTGATATGTATGCACCAGGCAAGCAAGAGGAAGAAGAGCGACAGTTGCCTAACGATATGGATGCCATCAACGAGTTGTGTAACCAGCGTAAGAATGTGGACTTTGCAGGTAGAATTATCTGGGCACCAGTAAAAGGACCTGACGGCAAACCTCTGCTCAACCCCGATGGCACGGAGAGGCTGAGGGAGGAATTTAACTTTGGCAAATACAAAGGTATGGCAGTGGTGGATGTGCTGAGAAGAGACCCAGGCTATTACAGCTGGATGCTGAGCAGCGACTTCACCCTCGACACCAAGCAGGTTCTGACACGAATACGTCTTCGCGAATCGCAAATGCTAAAATAATCCACATTATACACAAACAAACGTGAGGCTTAACGTAAGAAATATAAAGAGAACACTGCTCATGGCTATAATGCTATGGGCAGTTGCCGTATGTATGGATGCACAGGAACTGAATGTGAAGATTAACATCAACCACTCACAGATTCAGGGTACGGAGACAGCCATCTTTGAGGAACTGCAAACCAAACTGCAGGACTGGGCAAACGGTCAGCAGTGGACCTCGCTGCAGTTTCAGGAGCATGAGAGGATAAGCTGCAGTTTCAACATCACGGTAAACGAATATAAGAAGGATGCAGGAACATGGGCTTGCTCATGCATGGTGCAGGCTAACCGTCCTGTGTATAATTCAGCTTACACCTCGACGCTGTTTCAGTATCAGGATAAGGATTTCACCTTTGTCTATAAGCAGTTTGACGACATAATATATAATGAGGAGATGATAGATAACCAGCTGACAGCCCTCATAGCATATTATGCCTACCTGATAATAGGAATGGACCTGGACTCGTTCTCGCCAATGGGTGGCGAGGATGTGTTGCAGCGTTGCCTTAACCTGACCAACAATGCCCAGAACCTGAACTTCCCTGGTTGGGCTTCGTTTGACAGCAGCACCAACCGCTTCACCATTATCAACGACTATCTGGAGGGAGCACTGGAGGGTATGCGCAAACTGCAATACGACTATTACCGCAAGGGGCTGGACGAGATGGCTAACAACGCCGAGCGAGGAAGAACAGAGATTACTACCGCATTGGAGAACGACCTGAAGGTGGCACACGAATCGAGACCTATGAGTAAGTTGCCACAGATATGGACAGACTACAAGAAAGACGAGCTTGCCAATATATATAAAGGTAAGGGAACAGCAAAAGAGAAGGAGTCAGTGAATGCCCTGCTCTTTAACATCAATGCCGCACAAAATACGGCTTGGAGTAAAATACTGGAATAAGTGCTTAAACATCTATACATAAAGAACTATGCCCTGATAGAGCAGCTTGACATTGACTTCGAAACAGGATTCTCTGTCATAACAGGCGAAACGGGCGCAGGAAAGAGTATCATACTGGGAGCAATAGGACTGCTCTTAGGACAGCGTGCCGACTCAAAGGCTGTGAAGACAGGATGCCAGAAGTGTACCATCGAGGCACAGTTTGACATATCACGATACAGCCTCAACGAATGGTTTGACGAGAACGAGTTGGACATAGAGGAAGGAGAATGCATCATCCGCAGAGAACTGACTGCTACAGGCAAGAGTCGTGGATTTATCAATGACACCCCTGTTACCGTGCAACAGATGAAGGAACTGGGTGAGATGCTTGTAGATATTCACTCTCAGCACCAGAACCTGTTGTTGCAGAAAACAGATTTCCAACTCAGCATACTTGATATCATAGCTGACAACGAGCAGTTGCGCTCTGACTACCATAACACCTTTGCTGAATACAAGAAAAACGTCAAGGAACTGGAGGAGCTGAAGCAGATGCTCACAGACTCACGCGAGAAGGAAGACCTGATGCGTTTTCAGCTTGAGGAACTGACTGCTGCCAACCTCACAGACGGAGAGCAGGAGGAACTGGAGCAGGAACAGGAAGCAGCCACACATACTGAGGACATAAAGACGGCACTCTATGAGGCTGACAATATGCTGAATGGGGAAGGTGCCACATTAGACCTGCTGAGACAGGCAAACAGCAAACTATCATCAGTCACAAGCCTATACGCAAAGATAGAACCACTGTCAGAACGCATGGAGAGTGCGCTGATAGAGCTCAAGGATATAGCCAACGAGGTAGCGAGAGAAGCAGAGAATATAGACTTCAATCCTGAGCGAATGGCTGTGGTGGAAGAGCGTCTGGATATGATATATACCCTGCAACGCAAGCACCACAAAAACACTATAGCCGAACTGCTACAGGAGCAAGAGCACCTGAGCGAGATAATAAGTGGCATAGACAATAGCGACGAGGCAATAAAGGATAAGGAGCAGTTGTGCCAGAAGCTTCTGGATGCAGCCAGCAAACTGGCAGAGAAACTGTCACAGACGAGAAAGAAAGCCTCAGCAAAAATAGAGAAAGACATCTGTAAGAGACTGGAGGCATTAGGAATGCCAAACGTGGATTTCCAGATAAAGATAGAGCATGGTGACCTCACCTCAACAGGAAAGGATGTGGTATCGTTTATGTTCTCAGCCAACAAGGGTATGGCACTTCGCCCTGTGGCACAGGTGGCTTCAGGTGGTGAGATAGCACGACTGATGCTCTCGCTCAAGGCTCTCATCAGTGCTACAGTGAAACTGCCTACCATAATATTCGACGAGATAGACACTGGAGTGAGTGGCAAGATAGCCGAGAAGATGGCTGAGATAATGAAGGAGATGGGTAACTCTGGGCGCCAGGTGATAAGTATCACCCACTTGCCACAGATAGCCGCTCTGGGCACATACCACTATAAGGTGGAGAAACACGATACAAAAGAAATAACCACCACCATAATGCGCCAGCTCAGCAACGAGGAACGCATAGACGAGATAGCACAGATGCTTAGCGGTTCAGACATTACTGATGCCGCCAAGACCAATGCTAAGGAGTTACTAAAGAGAAGCAAATAATGGAAATAAAGAAGTCGGTATTCACCATAAGTTCAGCAAAACTGTCACAATGCCCTAAGACAGAGCAGGCGGAGTTTGCCTTTATAGGAAGGAGTAATGTGGGCAAGTCGAGCCTTATCAATATGCTGACAGACCACAAAGACCTTGCCAAGACAAGTGCTACGCCTGGAAAGACCCTGCTCATAAACCATTTTCTCATTACCACCAATTTGGAAGAAAAGGGAAAAGAATGGTACATAGTGGACTTGCCTGGATATGGTTTTGCCAAGCGTTCGAAGAAGGTGCAGGATGAGTTGCAGGACATGATTTCGTCATACATTCTGCATAGAGAGCAACTGGTGAATGTTTTCCTTCTTATCGACATTCGCCACGACCCTCAGAAGATAGACGTCGAGTTTATGGAATGGCTGGGGGAGAATGGTGTGCCCTTCTCCATCGTTTTCACCAAGGCAGACAAAGTGGGAACAGGTAAGGCGAAAGATAACGTAAACAGATATCTCAAGACTCTGATGGACACCTGGGAGGAACTGCCCCCACACTTTGTTACATCATCAGAGAAGCGTCAGGGCAAAGAAGAGTTGCTGGGTTATATTGAGGAAATATTAAAATCGATGTAAATGGCAAACCTGATTCTCGATGTGCAGAATGTGTCGAAACGCTTTGGCGACAGAATTCTGTTTAGCGACATTTCGTTCAGCGTGGCTGAAGGGCAGCGTGTGGGACTGATAGCCCAGAACGGAACAGGCAAGACTACCCTACTCTCTATGCTGACGGGCGATGAGGGTATAGACTCTGGAAACATAATATATCGTAATGGAGTAAATGTGGGCTACCTGAGACAAGAACCTCGTTTTCCTGAAGGTGCCACAGTGTTGGAGGCATGTTTCTCGTCACAGTTGGACAAATGGAAGGGCGACACTGACTCAGCTGATGATGCCCAACTGAAAGCCAAACAGATACTGACCCAGTTACGCATAAAGGATTTACAGCAACCAGTGAGTCAGCTCAGCGGAGGACAACAGAAGCGAGTGGCTCTGGCACAGGTGCTGATTTCCAATCCCGATTTCCTTATTCTCGACGAGCCCACCAACCACCTCGACCTTGAGATGGTGGAATGGCTTGAGGGATTCTTGCAGCGAGGCAACAAGACCCTGCTGATGGTTACCCACGACCGTTTTTTCCTTGATAATGTATGTGGAATAATTCTGGAACTTGACAACCAGACCATCTACTCTTATCGAGGCAGTTACTCCTATTATCTTGACAAGCGACAGGAACGCCTTGATGCTATGGCTGCCAACATACAACATGCCAACAATCTGTATCGCAGAGAGTTGGAATGGATGAGACGCCAGCCTCAGGCTCGAGGTCACAAGGCAAAATATCGTGAGGATGCTTTCTATGAGTTGGAGAAAATAGCCAAGCAACGCATAGAGGAAAGGCAGATAAGACTGAAATCAACCAACGTATATATTGGCAGCAAGATATTCGAGTGCCAATATGTTAGCAAGAAGTTTCCACCCAGAAACGGTGAGGGAGAAGGCAAGACCATTCTCGATAATTTCTACTATAACTTTGCCCGTTTTGAGAAGATGGGCATAGTGGGAAACAATGGCACAGGCAAGTCAACCTTCATAAAACTGCTATTGGGACTGATACCAGCCGACGAAGGAAAATTCGACATCGGAGAGACTGTGAAGTTTGGCTATTTCTCGCAGGAGGGATTGCAGTTTGACGAACAGCAGAAGGTTATCGACGTAGTTCGCGATATAGCAGAATATATTGACTTAGGCAAGGGGCGACATTATTCCGCTTCGCAGTTTCTGCAACATTTCCTTTTCACCCCTGACCAGCAATATAACTATGTCTATAAGTTGTCAGGAGGCGAAAAGAGGAAGTTGTATCTGTGCACCGTTTTGATGCGCAATCCTAATTTCCTGGTCCTCGACGAGCCTACCAACGACCTCGATATCAAGACGTTGCAGGTGCTTGAGGAATATCTGCAAGACTTCCCTGGTTGTGTGATAGTGGTGAGCCACGACAGATATTTCATGGATAAAGTGGTTGACCACCTGCTGGTGTTCCAAGGCGAAGGAAAGATAAAAGATTTCCCTGGCAACTACAGCCAGTATCGTGAGTGGATAAAGCTTCAGCCAAAAGAAGAAGCAAATAAAACGCAGAACAAGAAGAATCAGAACACAGGTTCTAATGCCGCTGAAACATCCGCCTCTTCTGGTCCTCGCGATCCTAACGCTGTGAAGAAGCGCAAGATGACCTTTAAGGAGAAACAGGAGTTTGCCCAACTGGACAAAGACATTGATGCCCTGACTGAGGAAAGGAAAAAGATTGAGGAAGAACTCAGTTCAGGCACTAATGATGTGGAAAGAATAACAGAACTAAGCAAGCGCCTTCCCCTACTCAATGAAGAATTGGAAGAAAAGGAAATGCGCTGGTTGGAGCTCTCTGAAATAGCGAATTAGTGTTTTGGCAATGTAAGTTGAGACTATAGGTCAACACTGCCTAAATCAACCAGTCTGTTTACTATAGCATATATGGTAAGACCAGCTGTAGAGTGTATCTGCAACTTGCGTGCTATATTCCTGCGATGTGTTATTACGGTATTCGGAGCGATAAACAGTTTATCGGCAATTTCTTTATTAGTAAGTCCCTGAACCACACCTACCACAACGTCTTTCTCACGTTCTGACAACTGTTCACCCTTATCCTTAATCTGGGTGGTCAGCACATTGCTAATGTTAGCCATAGGACCCTCATCCTTTACATTATTAGATTCCAGCAGTTCTATGGCTGGCTCGAATATCTTCTCCTCCACACTGGCATGCAGGGCAAGCCACTCCTCAAGGTTGAAGATGTCATGCAGAGCCGCTGTCAACATATTGTTGTGCTTTGTGTCTGAAGGAAGATATTTTATTATGATGCTCTTTAGCTCTCTCAGTTTATCACCAGTCTGGTCGTGGTGCTTAGAGAATGTCTCTATGTCATATCCAGGCTTTTTCTCACCATTGAGCAAACCCTCAACATAGGGGAACAGAGTCTGCTCCTCAAACTTCATGTGGTGAGAGATAAAGCGGGCATACTCATCATAAATCTTTAATATCAGACTGCCCAGACGATCATCCTCGTCAAGCGACTCTGACAGTTCTCTTCTCAGGAACGGAAGTTGGAAGCCGAGATAATATTCGTGTGAAGCCTTGAGATAACGCAAAAGTGTCCTTATGTCGAGACGAGCCAAATCACTCTCTGAATGGTAACCGTTAATCGTAAGGTTTACAACGGCGAGGAAGGTGAAAGTATCTACATTGCCATCCTCGCAAACTTCGCGGACGGTCTTGTCGCCAAAGCCCAGCCTGATACCAAATGCGCCCAGACTTTGTAATACGTTATAATTGTCTCTTATGAGTGACAACATCTTGTCGTCTGGCTCATAAAGCTTCATCTTCTTCATGTTCTTCTTATTTTGCACTGCAAAATTAGGTATACTTTTTAATATGTGCAATACCTACAAATGAGTATTCTATTGTATTTTCTGCAATTTGGCAAACTTCAAAAGCAACTGTTTGGTACCTGCATTCTGAAAATCCACCTTTGCTTTCAACGAATCACCTGCTCCTGACAATTCCATTATTTTGCCTATACCAAAACGCTCATGCTTCACTGTGTCGCCAACGCTTAATCCGCCAGCACTCTGCACTGTGGCTGTATTGTTCGTCACAGGTCTGGCAATGGGTCGCATAGTAGTATTAACAGCAGGTCGCACCACAGGATTAACTGCTGGTCTCATCACAGGTCTTGCCACAGGTCTCATCACAGGACGGCTTTCTGTGCTATGACGAAAGACACCATCTATATTTATCAGTTTGCGATCGATATCCCTTAGGAATCGGCTTGGCGTACCAAACTCCATCTTACCATATCTGAAACGCATCTTGGCATAGGTCATCACACAGAATCTCTCTGCCCTCGTAATGGCTACATACAGCAGTCGGCGCTCCTCCTCCAGTTTACGTTTGGAGTCTGTACACATCGGACTGGGGAAGATATTTTCCTCCATTCCTACTACATAGACACAAGGAAATTCCAATCCCTTTGCACTGTGTATGGTCATCAGTGTCACCTCTGGAGTGTCTGAATCTTTCTCTCTGTCGCTAAGCAATGCCACCTCATGCAGAAAGTCGAGCAACCCAGTAGGATTACCCTCTTCTCTGGCATCCTCCACAAAGTCGTGCATCGAGGTGAGAAACTCCTCCATATTCTCCTGCTTCGAGAGAAATTCTGGTTCTGTGCTCGAATAGAGGTCTTGCGATATGCCGCTCCGCTTTACTATCTCTGCTCCCAGTTCGTAGGCATCCATCGTGGCAAGCTTAGCCATGAAGTCGTCCACCATCATCTGGAATGTCCTTATCTTGCCTATGGCACCCTTCTTCAGTTCCTTGGAGTATTGCGGAGCCTCTATATTGCTCACCACCTCCCATATACCCACATTCTCTTCGTGGGCTACCTTTATCAGTTTGTTTACAGTGGTATCACCAATGCCTCGGGCTGGGTAATTCACCACTCGCTTAAATGCCTCTTCGTCGTCAGGATTAGCCACCAGTCTCAGGTATGCCACAATGTCTTTTATCTCCTTGCGCTGATAGAAACTCAGTCCGCCATAAACTCTGTATGGTGTACCGTCTTTCAGCATCTGGTCCTCGAATGTTCGGCTTTGCGAATTGGTGCGATAGAGGATAGCGAAATCAGAAAACTTCAATCCGTAATCCTTCATCTTTCGCCTTATATCTTTGCACACATACATAGCCTCTTCCCTGTCACTACTCAGCTCTGACAAAACTATATTATCGCCATCGGCATTCTGACTATAGACATCCTTCTTTATCTGTCGTTCATTCTTGTGTATCAGACTGTTAGCCGCCTCCACTATTCTTTTTGTTGAACGATAATTACGCTCCAGTTTGAATAGTAGCGAACCCTCATACTGCTGTTGAAAATCGAGTATGTTATCTATGTTAGCACCACGAAAACCGTATATACTCTGGGCATCATCACCCACCACACACACATGCTTATGTTCTGATGCTAATTGTTGTATTATCTGCTGCTGTGCATAGTTGGTATCCTGATACTCATCCACAAGGAAAAACTGGAATGCATTAGCATATTTCAACCTCACATCTTCATTTTTCTTGAATAGCAGATAGGTATAATACAGCAGGTCATCAAAATCCATTGCGTTGCTCGCTCTGCATCGCTGGCAATAGACCTCGTATATCAACCCCACCTTAGGCATCTTGGTTGCCTCGTCACGCTCCACCAACGATGCCTTCTGCACGTATTGCTGTGGACCTATCAGGGCGTTCTTGGCGCTTGATATACGGTTGTGCACCTCAGCAGCCTTATACACCTTGTCATCCAGCTGCATCTCCTTAATTATTGCCTTGCACAGCGAACGCGAGTCGCTCTCGTCATATATGGTGTAGCTGGGTTTATAGCCTATTCTCTCTGCCTCCATTCTCAATATCTGGGCAAATACCGAGTGGAAGGTACCCATTCTCAGGTATCGTGCCTCGTCGCCTACCAGCTTGGCTATACGCTCCTTCATCTCCTTAGCCGCCTTATTGGTAAAGGTGAGCGCCATTATCTCCCAAGGTTTCATTCCTTGAGTAAGCAGATAGGCTATCTTGTATGTCAGCACTCGTGTCTTTCCTGAGCCTGCACCAGCAATAACCAGTGAAGGGCCATCGATATATTCGACAGCCTTTCGTTGTGACTCGTTGAGGTCATTCAAAAATTCTGGTATCACTTCCACTTTACATATTTCATCTGTCTCACTATCTGTCTCTGTCTCTTGAGCATATAGTTTGACGGATTCTTACTTGAGAACTGTCTTGGGTTAGGCAGTGTGGCAGCTATCAGCGCACAGTCGCGCTTAGTAAGGTCTTCTGGCTCTTTGTCGAAATTATCATGTGCCACAGCCTTTACGCCATATATGCCCTCGCCCATCTCTATAGAGTTCAGATACACCTCCATTATTCTCTCCTTACCCCATATAAACTCTATCAAGGTGGTGAAATACATCTCCATGCCCTTTCTCAGCCACGACCTTCCAGGCCACAGGAATACGTTCTTGGCTGTCTGCTGGCTTATGGTACTCGCACCATATTTTCTCACACCAGCTTTCTTGTTGCGTTTTATCGCTTTCTGTATGGCATCAAAATCAAAGCCGTGATGAATCAGGAATCGCTGATCCTCACTCGCCATCACCGCCACAGGCATCTCTTTTGGCATATTGTCGAGTGCCATCCAACTGTGGTGTATCTTTGGCATGTGACCCTCTGACACCTGCTCCACTCCCCTGATAATCATCAGCGGAGTAATCCACACAGGCACAAACTTGTACCATACAACAACAAGGATAGTGGAGGCAAAGAACGCCACCACTATCCACCTTATTATTTTAGTAATGATTGTCACCTATGTATTACTGAGCCTGAGCCTTTGCAGATTCTATCATCTCCTTTGAAGCATAGAGATATACCTCAACACGACGGTTCTGCTGACGACCTGCTGCAGTTTCATTTGATGCTACAGGATTGCTTGAGCCATAGCCGTTCACGTTCTTCATCTGGCTATACTTCACACCGTTCTGAGTCAGGTAGTTAGCTACGCTCTGTGCACGATTTACTGACAGAGGCTGGTTGATAGCATCTGAACCAGTTGAGTCTGTATAGCCTCTTACGTCAATGCTCACGTCGCTGTTCTGCTTCATGATATTGGCAAGGTTATTCAGCTCGTTCTTGCTGGTCTGGTTGAGTTCAGCCTTGTTTGTTGCAAACAGAATACCAGAATCGAATGTCACCTTTACAGCATCCAGATTGTTGGCATCCTTCACAGTCTCCACCGTTGCGTTAGGCAACTGAGCCTGAGCCTGCTTCTTCACCTTATCCATACGGTTGCCGATTACTGCACCAGCACCAGCACCTACAGCACCACCTATAACAGCACCCACAGCAGTATTGCCTGCCAGTGCACCAATGATACTACCCAGAGCAGCACCGCCACCAGTGCCAATGATAGCACCCTGACCAGTCTTACTCATTCCGTTCCAAGTCTTACATCCTGACAGGCAAACGCACAAGCCGAGGACAATTGCGATAATTTTAAAACTCTTCATAACTACTTGTATTTGATGGTTAATAAATAAAATCACATTGCAAAGATAAGAATTTTTATCTTAAAACTAAACATTTTTCAGCATTTTTCTTGTAAATACAACATTTTTTTGTATTTTTGCAAAACATTACTTCTAATAACGACAAGTATTCCAATAACTAAAAATCATAAAAAAACTCAGATCAACTATGGAAAAAAGCGCATTACAGATTGCACGTGCGGCTTATCAGCCAAAACTTCCAAAAGCACTTCGTGGAGCCCTCAAAGCTGTTGAGGGAGCACCAACACAGTCAGTAGCTGACCAGGATGAGGTGAAGAAACTCTTCCCTAACACCTATGGTATGCCTTCACTGAAATTTGAGCCTGTTGAGGGTCAGATGGATACTGCAGCCATCAACATTGGTGTAATCCTCTCTGGAGGTCAGGCTCCTGGTGGACACAATGTCATCTCAGGACTTTTCGATGGCATCAAGAAGCTTAATCCTGCCAACAAACTCTATGGTTTCATCCTTGGTCCTGGCGGTTTGGTTGACCATAACTATAAGGAGCTGACAGCTGACATCATCGACGAGTATCGCAACACTGGCGGTTTCGACATCATTGGTTCTGGCCGTACCAAGCTCGAGAAGAAAGAGCAGTTTGACAAGGGTCTTGAGATTATCAAGAAGCTCGGCATCAAGGCTATAGTAATAATAGGTGGTGACGACTCTAACACCAACGCTTGTGTACTTGCCGAGTACTATAAGTCTATCGGCGCTGGTGTGCAGGTTATCGGCTGTCCTAAGACTATCGACGGCGACCTCAAGAACTCTGAGATTGAGACCTCATTCGGCTTCGACACAGCTACCAAGACCTATTCAGAGGTTATTGGCAACATTATGCGTGACTGTAACTCTGCTCGCAAATATTGGCACTTCGTCAAGCTCATGGGTCGCTCAGCTTCTCACGTTACTTTGGAGTGTGCCCTGCAGACCCATCCTAACATCACCCTCATTGGTGAGGAGGTAGAGCAGAAGAACCTCTCTCTCGACGATGTAGTGACCCAGATTGCCACTATCGTCAAGCAGCGTGCTGATGCAGGCAACAACTTTGGTGTGGCACTCATTCCTGAAGGCATCATCGAGTTCATCCCTGCCATCAAGAAGCTTATCGCTGAACTTAATGATGTTCTTGCTACTCCAGAGGCACAGAACCTTGGCAGAAGCGAGCAGATTGACTTCGTAAAGAGCCACCTCTCTGCTGCCAACCTTGCTGTCTTCAACAGTCTGCCAACAAGTGTAGCACGTCAGTTGGCACTCGATCGTGATCCACATGGTAATGTTCAGGTATCACTCATTGAGACAGAGAAACTTCTCTCTACCATGGTAGCAGCAAAGCTCGACCAGTGGAAGAAGGAAGGCAAGTATCATGGCAAGTTCTCTGCTCAGCACCACTTCTTCGGCTATGAAGGCCGTTGTGCTGCTCCGTCTAACTTCGATGCCGACTACTGCTACAGTCTTGGTTTCAATGCCGCTATGCTCATAGCAGCAGGCAAGACAGGCTATATGTCATCTATCAAGAACACCAACCTGCCTGTTGACCAGTGGATAGCAGGTGGCATACCTATCACCATGATGATGAACATGGAGAAGCGTAACGGTGAGATGAAGCCAGTAATCAAGAAGGCACTCGTAGAGCTCGATGGCAAGCCATTCCAGTACTTCGCATCACAACGCGACAAGTGGGCTGCCGAGACAGCATACGTATTCCCTGGACCTATCCAGTACTTCGGTCCTGCTGAGGTATGCGACCAGCCTACCAAAACCCTTGCCCTCGAGAAGGCTTAATAACATTATAATTATCACTCCCTTTCTTGCTCTATCAAGGGCAAGGAAGGGATTTTTATTTTTTGAAGAAGTATGGCAGGAATAAACGAATATCGTCAAACGCTGCAACCACTCATCATAGCTGAGGCTGAAAAGCAATTCAGAGAGCAAGGCATAAAGTCTGTCACCATGGAGCAAATCTCCAAGACCCTGCACATATCCAAGCGCACCATCTATGAGCTATATACTAATAAGGAGAATATACTCATCGAGGTGTTACAGGTGTCACACAAGCGCAAAAAGATTCACATGGAAGAATTTGCCAAGCACTGCAACAATGTGATGGATATACTTATCGAGGTGTTACGACTGCAGATGGAGTCAAGCGCAACCACCCACCCTTACTTCTTTCGCGACCTTGCCAAATACCCCAAGGCAGAGAAGATGCTGGCAATGTTTCAGGAAGAACAGCAAGAAGCCTCATCCGATTTCTTTGAGCGAGGAGTGGAAGAAGGTTATTTCCTCTCCAACATCGACTTCCACACCTTTATGCGCATCATGTCAGCCATGCACCTCGTATTGCGTAATGACGGCAAACTCAACACTATAACCTTTCAGGAACTGCTCAACAACTACATCTGCGTTCTCATGCGAGGAATATGCACACAGAAAGGTCTGGTAGAACTCGACCAATTTCTTGAACAGCATATCACCAGATGATCGTCACAGCACTACAGACAGACATCGTGTGGAATGACATTCCCCACAACCTTGCCACAGCAGAACAACTCATAAAGGACTCTGCTGGGGCAGACCTCTATGTGTTACCAGAGATGTTCTCCACAGGCTTTATAACCCAGCCTGATGGCAATGCCGAACCTGAAAGAGGCACCACCCTGCAGTGGATGCTGCGAATGGCAAAGGAAACACAAGCCGCCATTACAGGCTCTGTAGCAGTCCAGACCTCGCAGGGCGACTATCGCAACCGTATGTATTTTGTAAAGCCCGATGGCACTTTTGCCTATTATGACAAGCACCACCTCTTCACCTATGCTGGAGAGCATCAGCACTATACAGCAGGCACAGAGCCCGTCATAGTCACTTGGCGTGGAGTGCGCATCCTTCTGCAGGTTTGCTACGACCTCCGCTTCCCCTGCTTCAGTCGTAACAACTCTAAACCCTCAACCCTCAACTCTAAACCCTCAACCCTCAACTCTAAACCCTCAACTCTCAACTCTCAACTCTCCACCCCTTACGACCTCTGCATCTATGTAGCCAGTTGGCCAGAGTCCCGCAGAGCCGTTTGGGATATTCTGCTTCGAGCCCGAGCCATCGAAAACCAGTGTTACGTCATAGGAGTCAATCGCATAGGCGATGATCCTGTTTGTCATTACAATGGAGGCACCACCATTATCAGTCCCTATGGCAAAGTTGATGCCACAGCCCCTAATGATGCCATTGCTGCCATCACCTCCCCACTCGACCTTGAGCGCCTCCACGCCTTCCGCATGAAGTTCCCTGTGCTCAATGATGCCGATTCAATAAGTCTGAAATAAAATGCAAAGGATGCCAAATGCTGCGACAAATACGGCAAAAAGGCTTGCGACAAGGCAAAGAAAACATGTGACAAGAAATAACCATCACATCACAAAAGCATCAATACAACCAGCGCCCTACTCTATCTTGAGCAGGGCGCTGTTGTTATATATTTAATTATATTTAAAAATGGTGCATGAATAGTAATCATATCACCTCAAGTGGCATTGCGTTTTTATTTAACATCAATAGTAAATCAGTATCTATCTTTTACAATCATTTTAGAAACAGATTAGAGGTTACGAATTTTCCATTCTTTAGGGTATAGATTGTTGGCGCGAGTGCCGATATTGTTGACAAAACCGAGGGAAATGTCAGCATAGGTCACGATGACATAGCCACGAGGTGTGGAGGAAGGCAGCGTTAGTGCTTCATGGCGAAGGTAGCGCAAGGCATCGTCAAGGGATAGTTCTACGCGCGGATACTTGTCGCAAGGGGTAGAGACGGAGAGAGCCTCGGCATGGGCTGGAATTATCTTCTTGCCCTTAATGGTGGGGGTGAGAGAGCGACCGTCGTGGAGGATGGAGAGCCTCCCCCCAGCCCCTCCCTGATGGGAAGGGTGATTGGAATAATGAACCACCTCGCTGACGCGAGGCGAATAGTGGCTACCCTCTTGCTCCCCTGCCCTTTTCTGAAGGACGCACATAAAGAGTCCTTCGCCCTTGGTGATGCCAGGGATGAAGCGATATACGGGATAATTAAAACCTGTCAGCAGAGAGCCTGTGATGTGCCAGTCAGGAGATACAGGGATGGTGAGAACCTCAGCATCGTAGTTGTCGAGAATCCACTGGATGTTTTCTTCGTTTTCGCGAGTATTAAAGGTGCAGGTGGAATAGATGAGTATGCCGCCTGACTTGAGACAGTGCCAAATATCACTAATGATGGAACGCTGGAGTTGCTGACATTTGAGCACATTATCTACAGACCACTCGCTGATGGTTTTCTCATCTTTGCGGAACATGCCCTCGCCTGAGCAGGGCACATCGCAGAGTATCATATCGAAAAGCAGACCAGACTTCTGGTAATCGCGTGGGTAGTTGTTGGTAACGATGACGTTAGGATGCCCCTGTTTCTGCATGTTCTCCATGAGTATGTTGGCGCGACGGCGATCGGGCTCATTGCTATAGAGCAGAGCATCATCAGGCAAGGCTGCCCTGAGAAGAGTTGATTTTCCACCAGGAGCAGCGCAAAGGTCGAGGATTAGTTGAGAGTTGAGAGTTGAGAGCTGAGAGTTGAGGACATGGTCAAGGAACATGCTGGAGGCTTCCTGAACGTAGTAGGCTCCTGCATGGAGGAGCGGGTCGAGGGTGAAGTTG
>ODAJ011870812.1_pt1 | contig 14867 bp, 8 predicted proteins | sample 1539241 | NCBI WGS metagenome assembly ODAJ01 (sample SAMN02144231, study PRJEB22623) | gut metagenome | biome: sheep rumen | host: Ovis aries | place: New Zealand
GGAGAGAAATCTTTCTTCCAGCTGCCATCCTTGTAACGGGGACAAGCCAAGCCGATGGCTGGATTGAAGACATTACGATAGTTGAGGGCACGCTGCTTATAGGTCTCTGCCATCTCCTTGTCCCCTGCATCCAAGGCTGCCTGATAGATAGTCCAGTCGTCGTAAGCATACTCCAAAGTATTGCTGGCACTGGTGCCACAACGGTCGTAGGGGACATAGCCGTACTTCATGTAATCTGTCAGCCCCTCCATCCACTTGGATGTAGAAGTGGCCCTCATAGCCTCTAACATAGCCTTTTTATCCTTGATGCCCAGTTTCTTGGCAACGTCGGAGAGAACAGAAACAGCATGGTAGCCGCTCATGCACCATCCTTCGTTAGCCATCAAATACCAGATGGGCAACAGATGCAAGGCGCTCTGCTGCTGGATAGCAATCATACTCTGTGCCATATCAGCGCCCTGCTGAGGCTTGAGCAGATTGAGCAAGGGATGCTCTGCACGGTAGGTATCCCAGAGTGAGAATACAGTATAATTGGTGAAGCCGTCAGCCTTGTGAATCTCCATGTCATTGCCACGATACTGACCATCCACATCCATATAGACAGAGGGGTTAATCATGGTGTGATACATAGAGGTATAGAAGAGAGTCTTCTGGTCCTCTGTTCCTTCGATATCAACAGTACGAAGTTCCTTCTCCCACCTGCTAGCAGTCTCCTGGCGAATCTGATCGAAGGTCTTACCCTTTGTCTCTGCCTCCAAGTTTGCCAAAGCTCCGCTCATGCTGACAGGAGAGAGAGCCACCTTGACGGTGAGCTTCTTGCTGGCAGGCAGTTTGAACTTGAAATAGCCCACGATTTCCTTACCTGCCATATCAGGGAAGTTGTGCTGAATGTCCATCTTTCGCCAGAATCCGGTGTACTTCATGCGCTGCTTGTTGTCATAGCCATACTGACTGATAGGCTCGGACAACTTGATGGCAAAGTATGTGTAGTTCTGACGGGCCCAACCGCAGGTGATGCGATAACCAACCAATGTGGTCTCGTCTTCTACACGCAGGTAGGTCCAGAGGGTCTTGCCTTCATAATTATATATACCGCTGCCAAGGTCCAGGATAAACTGACCCTCAGTCTCGGGGAAGGTGTACTGGTGGATACCCACACGCTGGGTAGCAGTAAGCTGGGCTAAGACATTGTAGTCATCCAACTTTACCTCGTAATAACCGGCTGTACACTTCTCTGTTTCATGAGAGAAACGTGAACGGTAGCCACCATCGGGATTCTCGGCAGTACCGGGATTGGTACGAATCTTGCCCGTTGTAGGCATAATCAGGATATCGCCCAAGTCGGAATGACCTGTACCGCTGAGGTGGGTATGGCTGAAACCGACTATCGTCTTGTCGCGATGCTGATAGCCAGCACAATACTCATAGACCTTACCTTGGTAATGTCCATCTACATTATGGGGGACAGTATCCGTCTCGGGACTCAACTGGACAATACCAAAGGGTGAACAGGCACCAGGGAAGGTATGTCCCATTCCGTTAGTTCCGATGATGGGGTTAACATATTCAAGAACAGACTTTTGTGCATTTGCCTGTATAGCCATCAACAGCAAGGGAAATGCAATGTAACGAGAAAAGAATTTCATATTCAGATGTTAAGTATTAAACAGAAAGACGGGGAGCAAAAGCACAAAGGCCCCACTTCCCCGTCGTTTGTATATTTCAAATCAAATAATTTTTACTTAGATGCTGCAACACTGTCCATAAACTCCTTGCAAGGCTTGAAATAAGGAATATCATGAGCCTCTATGACAAGGGTTGTATTCTTAGAGATGTTACGAGCGGTCTTCTGGGCACGATGCTTCAGTGTCCAAGTTCCCCAACCACGGATATAAACATTCTCCTTCTCTACCAAAGCCTGCTTGATAGTATCTACTATACCCTCCACAGCAGCCAGCACAGTCAACTGGTCGATACCAGTCTTCTGCGATACGATTTTTACTAATTCAATCTTGGTCATCTTATATTTCTTTTTTTATTATTACCTGATGTGTGTCTCAAAAACGAGCACAAATTTACACAAAGATTTCACTTCCCCAAAATTTAGACCACATATTTTTGTGGAAAATGATGATTTTCTTCTACTTACAATACGAAAGCAACAAGGTTCCATTTTGTCATCAACAAAAAAAGGGTTTCGTTACAATCTTTCGTACCCCCATGCATCAAGGATATCCCCCCACGCTTCGTTAACCATCCTGATGGTTCGGAGATCGTACTGGTACTGATTCTTCTTGTGACCTTTCTTTTTACTTATGTAAGCCTCTATAGCCGGACGAGCCTCTTCCCAATTCGGAATATTCAGTTCGCGATAAATTTGCTCGGTAATCTCAAGGGCATTTTTCTCAAACTCCTCAAACTTCACCTCAAACAGATTGCCCTCAGGAATGAACTTCTTCTGCTCCTGATAGGCATCGTACAACTCCCTATAACCATAAAGGATATTCTGCTCCATCTCTTCCTGGGATATGGTATTCAGCTGCAAGGGAGCAATGGTCTGGGTGAAAAAAGAACGAGTGCTCTCAAAAACCGTATAGGGATTTCGGACGAGGTAAATGAACTTGGCATTGGGAAACATCTCCACCAACGTCTTCACCTTGCCTGTATGCGGAGGATTCTTGCTAAGGTACTGCGCATCCTTGACCCCACGACGCGAATTCCACATACTCACCTTCACTATTTTCATGAACTTGTCCTTGAAGTCGGCAATCTCCTCATCCGTAGCCTGCTTCATGGTCAGAAAACGGTCGCAATACTCCTTCATGCTTTGAGGATAGAACCAGAAGAGGTAGTACGAGGATGGACAGGTATTTTGCAAGGCGAACTCCTCCTCCTGAGGGAGATCGGGATTCAGCTCCATCTTGTCTGTTGGACGGTGACTGGGCATCAGCACCTTCATAAGAGGTTTCAGCAGCCATTGCATAGACATCATATGATGTGGGAATACGGTCTGATAGGTGGTGGTATAGCCAAACCTTGCATCCTGAGCGAAGATATTATGGACAAATGTGGTTCCGCTTCGCCAATGCCCCAGAATAAACACAGGATCATGCTGAAGAGGTTTATCAGCCAAATGCTTCTTGTACTTCCGCTCCTGCAAGGGGACAAACAGACTCAGCAAACGGCATAAACACTTGGTAAGGATATATTTTCCCCGTTTCCCTGGTGCAACAGCACGTCCCTTGGTTACAGCCCTGAAGGTCTTCCAGTCTGCACCTACTAATGTATTGACCGGAAGGTCTGAAAAATTTATCAAGCCCATGGGGATTTACAATTTCACTATTTACTATTTACAATATGGTCTTTCTCTGCCAACAACCCAGCCTTTCACTTTACGACCTTAATCTCCAACCCTTGTCTGCTAAGTTCCTTTACGGCCTTTTCTATTGCCTCATAGCATTCCTCCCCTATTCCCAATTTCTTCAGGTCCAGCATAGGAACGTCAGCCTTGTTGATATCCTCCATCTCGAGAGGACGGGTAATCATACCCACTGCCGAGGTATTATTGGTAATGGGGTCTATAAGGATAAAAGCACCAGTGGCCTTATTCTGCTTGTAAGCATCAAAGAAAAGCGTTTTGGCAGTAGTGATACGTACACAGCCTATCTCGTTTAACTTGAAGTCCTCGCCTGGCAAATGCTCCATTGTGTTAACATCCACACGATACATCACTTCATCTATTGTTGCACGGGTGATGTTTGTGTTATGCTTCAGGAAAAACTGCTTTCCACAATCCATAGGTTCCTCGTCCATCCATACCAACATAGTCTGGAAGTAACGACCAATATTTGGCAGGTTATCAGGATGCACAATCATTTCACCACGACTAATATCAATCTCGTCTTCAAGGGTAATGGTTATACTCTGTGGACAGAAAGCGACCCCTTCCAAACCTCCCCGAGGGGAGGCTTTCATATTCTCCCCCTCGGGGGAGTTAGAGAGGGGTTGTATGTCAGGCCCATATATACCCTTCACTCTACTCTTCTTCATGCTAGGCAAAGCTATCACCTCGTCACCCTTACGGATAACGCCACTGGCAACCTTTCCACAAAAGCCACGGAAATCGCGATTCGGACGAAGGACATACTGAACAGGGAAACGAAAATCGTCCATATTACGATCACGGTCTATGGGTACAGTCTCCAGGTACTGAAGCAAGGATGTGCCCTTGAACCAAGGAGTACGGCCGCTCTTCTCCACCACATTGTCACCTTCGAGGGCTGACAAGGGGAAGCATGTGACGTCCTCTATTCCCAATTGGTTGGTCAGTGCCAGATACTCGTTCTTTATCTTTGAAAAGACCTCCTCTGAGAAATCCACCAAGTCCATTTTGTTGACGGCCAACACGATATGCTTGATACCAAGCAAAGAAACCAGGAACGTATGACGGCGTGTCTGAGTGATGACACCTGTACGCGCATCCACCAGAATAATCGCCAGATTGGCCGTACTGCCGCCTGTAATCATATTACGGGTGTATTGCTCATGGCCAGGAGTATCAGCAATGATGAACTTACGCTGGTTTGTAGAGAAATAACGGTAGGCAACATCTATGGTGATACCCTCCTCACGCTCTGCCTTCAGCCCATCCAACAACAAAGCATAGTCTATTTGTCCTGCGCCAGCATTACCTACACGCTTAGAGTCACGCTCTAAAGCCTGCAACTGATCTTCATACAATTTCTTACTATCGAAGAGAAGCCTGCCTATGAGGGTTGACTTCCCGTCATCAACAGAACCTGCCGTTAGTAGTCTGAGAAGATCTTTCTTCTCATCAGCATCAAGGTATGCCTTTATATCTAACTTTTTGTCTTCCACTTTGATTCTATTTTCTATTCTCAAAAATACCCTTCCCTTTTCTTCTGCTCCATGCTTGCTTCCTGATCGAAGTCAATGACACGTGTGGTGCGCTCACTCTTTGTGGTAGTCATCATCTCCTCCACAATCTCTTCAATAGTAGTGGCATTTGACTCCACAGCACCAGTCAACGGCCAACAGCCCAAAGTACGGAAACGAACCATGCGGTTATGGATCTTGGGCACTAACTCCTTGGGCAATCGGTCGTCATCGGCCATGATAAGGTTGCCGTCTATCTCTACGCATGGACGTTCCTTGGCATAATAGAGAGGGACAATGGGGATATTCTCCAAACGTATATACTGCCAGATATCAAGTTCTGTCCAGTTGCTCAAGGGGAAGACACGAATACTCTCTCCCTTATGAATTCGGCTGTTATAGATATCCCACAACTCAGGACGCTGGTTCTTAGGATCCCACTGATTAAACTGGTCGCGGAAACTGAAGATACGTTCCTTAGCCCTACTTTTCTCCTCGTCTCTGCGTGCACCGCCAAAGGCTGCATCAAATTTGTATTTGTTCAGGGCATCCAGCAGCGCCTTTGTCTTCATCAGGTCCGTATGAACCTTACTTCCATGTGTAAAAGGTCCCACACCCGCATTGAAAGCCTCCATATTGCTCTCCACAATCAGGTTCCATCCATACTCCTTGGCATATCGGTCGCGAAACTCAATCATCTCGCGAAACTTCCATTTCGAGTCGATATGCATCAAGGGGAAAGGCACCTTGCCTGGTGCAAAGGCTTTCTCTGCAAGACGTACCATCACACTGGAATCCTTGCCTATGCTATATAACATTACAGGGTTCTGGAACTCGGCAGCCACCTCACGAATAATGTGAATGCTCTCGGCTTCCAGCTCCTGCAAATGCGTTAGATTAAATTCATAATTCATAATTCACAATTCATAATTATGCTAAGCACTAACCTTATTTTTCATAATCATCTCCACCACTCTCCTTACAGACTCCTCTAAGGAAAGACAGCTGGTATCAATCTCTAAAGTGGGATTCTCTGGGACCTCGAAAGGAGCAGAGATGCCTGTAAATTCCTTCACCTCACCCTTTCGGGCTCTTGCATAAAGTCCCTTCACATCACGACGCTCACATTCCTCCAGAGGGGTAGAAACATAAACCTCCTTAAAGTCCTCCTCTCCTATTATATCCCTAGCCAGACGACGCACATCGTTGGTGGGACTGACAAAGCACGCCAGCGTAACAATGCCAGTTTGAACAAAGAGCTTCCCTATCTCTGCTATGCGACGGATATTCTCCATTCTGTCTTCTGCCGAGAATCCCAGATTTCTGTTTATGCCAGCACGGATGTTGTCGCCATCCAGAATCCTGCAGAGTATGCCACGCTTGTGCAACTCACGCTCCACGCCCATGGCTATAGTGCTCTTACCACTTCCGCTTAGGCCAGTGAACCAAACCATCATGCCACGCTGACCAAGTAATGCCTCCTTGTCGGAACGTGACATCATCTGATCGGATATGGGATATATGTTTTCTGTCATAATGTCAAGTCTTACTTATAAATAGAAGAGTGGAATCAGGAACACACTCAATAAGAATACTATGATATTGAGCGGCAAACCCACTTTTACGAAATCATTGAACTTGTAACCTCCAATACCCTGTACAATAAGGTTGGTCTGATAACCAATAGGTGTACTGAATGATGAGCTGGCAGCGAAGCACACGCATACCACAAAGGGCATGGGATTCATACCCAGTCTTTCCGAAACAGCCAGAGCCAAGGGAAATGCCAGGGCTGCAGCAGCATTGTTGGTAATCAGTTCGGTAAAGATATTGGTAATGAGGAACAAGGCTGCCAGAATGATGTAGATGCCATACGAGCTATCTCCCACAGCATCCGTCAACGAGATAATGTATCCTGCGACAAAGTCGGCAAAGCCAGACTTGGTCATAGCCGCACTGATGGCAAAGGCACAGGCAATGGTGATGAGAACATCCCACGAGAAGAACTTGGTGTACTTGCGTGGATTAAACATCTTAGTCCATGCCATGATGATGGTAGTCACGCAGGCAAAGAAGAACATATCCAGCTTTATGAACTTGAAGTGGTCCGTCACGATGGGCAGTTCGCCAACTGTGGCTCCGACAATCATCATCACTAACAATCCAAAGGCAAACCAGCGTTTCTTTGTGCCCATAGGCGGCTCATAGTCTCCTACACGGTTTATCATCCAGAACACCCTGCTGTCGCCCCATGCTTTCATAAAGCCTTCCTCAGCATCTATTATCAATGTATCCTCATGCGTTAGAGGTGAATGCATATAATCGCCCTGAACAATAGCACCGTTTCTGCGTATGGCTCGTACATGGGCACCGTAATGCAGGAAGAAATCAAACTCGTGAAGCGTTTTACCCAAACCGGGGAAACGGTTGCTGAGCATAACCTCGAAACGATTCATACCAGGCACGATGTTGACATCCTCGGCATCCTCCTCCGATTTACGGTCGTCTGGCAACAGATACTTAGAGAAGAATATCAGGTAAATCAAACCTGCCAAAGCGATGAATACGCCCACCTTGGTCAGCTCGAACATATGCATGCCATCAACACCATTCTGCATAAGGATGCCTTTAACCTTTCCTGCCGATTCCTCGTAAGTAGTCATCTCGTCTTTGTACTCTTGTATCAGCATACCATGAAGTACCAGGTTGGTAGTAGTACCAATCAGTGTACAGATACCACCCAGAACGGTGGCGTAACTCAGGGGAATAAGGAATTTTGTGGATGGCAGTTTCATCTTACGCGCCCAGTTCTTGATCATGGGGGCAAAGATAACCACCACTGGAGTATTGTTAAAGAAAGCAGATATAAACGAGACAATGGGAAAGAAATGCAGGTTCACCTTCGTAACAGAAACATTCTTGGTGGGCAACATTCTGAATACCATGCGTTCTAACAGACCACTCTTACGAACACCCTCGCTGACCAGATACAGCAGCGCCACCGTTATCATTCCCTTATTAGAGAAACCTTTCAGCGCCTCCTCTGGATTGATGATGCCTGCACAAAGCAATAAGACCACAGCCGTAAACAGAATAAGGCCGGGACGGAGCATCTCCTTCATCAGTGCCATCAGCATCAGCACAATGACACACGCCATAAATATCAGTTCGAATGTCATAACGCGGACAAAGATATCAAGAAAAATGGTATCTCCCAAGAAAAACCAAGGGAAATACCATTTTTAAAACTCAGAAGTTTTCTCCTAAGCTATGTAGAAGAATTCCTTAATACTCGTTCCAGCTCTTGATTGCCAAATCATCCTGACTGAGAGTGCAGAATGCCTCGATGAAGGCACTTGCCAGACGGGCGTTGGTAATCAGAGGAATATTGTGGTCGATAGCGCCACGACGGATTCTATAACCGTTTGTCAACTCACGCTCGGTGTGGTTCTTAGGAATATTGACAACCAGGTCGAACTTGTGGTCTGCAATCATCTGCATTACATTCTCACGACCATTGTTGTTCTCCTCGTCGGGCCAGTTTACAGGAATGGCCTTAGCGCCGTTATCGTTCAGGAACTTAGCAGTACCCTCGCTGGCGTAGATGGTATAACCTGCCTTGGTAAGCATGCGTGCGCCATCCAACAGAGCCACCTTCTCCTTGGTCTCACCACTTGAAATCATGATGCCCTTATCTTTGCTAGGAATCTTATAACCTGTGGCAATGAGAGAGTTCAACAAGGCCTCCTCGAAGGTATCGCCCAAGCAACCAACCTCACCGGTACTGCTCATATCAACACCCAGGATGGGGTCTGTGTTCTGCAGACGGTTGAAGCTGAACTGGCTAGCCTTCACACCAATACGGTCGATATCGAAGGCGCTCTTGTCAGGCTGTGTATAGGGAGCATCCAACATGATGCGGGTTGCTGTATCAATGAAGTTACGCTTCAGCACTTTGCTGACGAAGGGGAATGAGCGGCTGGCACGCAGGTTACACTCGATAACCTTTACGTCGCGACCCTTAGCCAGATACTGGATATTGAAGGGACCGCTGATGTTCAACTCCTTGGCAATAGCACGTGAAATCTTCTTAATCTGACGAGCTGTAGCGAAGCTGATCTGCTGAGCGGGGAATGTCATGGTTGCGTCGCCAGAGTGTACACCGGCAAACTCTACGTGCTCTGAGATAGCATACTCGACTACCTCACCACACTTGGCAACGGCGTCAAACTCAATCTCGTTGGTCTCCTGCATGAACTGGCTGATAACAACAGGGTATTCCTTGCTGACCTCGCTTGCCAACTCCAGGAAGCGCTTCAGTTCCTCGTCGTTATGACAAACGTTCATGGCAGCACCTGAGAGTACATAAGAAGGACGAACCAGAACGGGATAGCCTACCTCGTCAACGAACTTCTTCACGTCGTCCATTGATGTCAGGGCGCTCCACTTAGGCTGGTCAATGCCCAGCTGGTCAAGCATAGCAGAGAACTTGTTACGGTTCTCAGCACGGTCGATGCTGACAGGGCTGGTACCCAAGATGGGCACACTCTGACGGTAGAGTTTCATAGCCAGGTTGTTAGGAATCTGACCACCCACACTGACGATTACGCCATTGGGATTCTCCAGGTCGATAACATCCATTACACGCTCGAAAGACAACTCGTCGAAGTACAGACGGTCGCACATATCGTAGTCGGTACTTACGGTCTCGGGGTTGTAGTTAATCATGATTGACTTGTAACCCAACTTGCGAGCTGTCTGGATAGCATTTACAGAACACCAGTCGAACTCAACGCTTGAACCGATACGGTAAGCACCTGAGCCCAAGACAATTACAGACTTCTCGTTCTTGTAGTAGTTTACATCATAACCCTCTGTAGCATAGGTCATGTACAGGTAGTTTGTCAGGTCGGGATGCTCGCTGGCAACAGTGGGGATACGCTTAACGGCGGGAACAACGCCCTCCTTGATACGGCGTGCACGTACTGCCAGATTCTCCTTCTCCATATTACCACTTTGGGGTTTCAGAACGAAGCGGGCAATCTGGAAGTCAGAGAAGCCTAGCACCTTAGCCTTCTTCAACACCTCTGTAGGAAGCTCTTCCAATGAGTTATACCCTTCCAACACGGCCTTGAAGTCAACAATATTCTTCATGCGCTCTATGAACCAAGGGTCGATCTTGGTCAGTTCATAGATACGCTCTACGGTATAGCCTTCTTCAAGAGCTTGGGCAATGGCAAAGATACGCAGGTCGGTGGGGTTAGCCAACTCTTCATCCAGATCCTGGAATTTAACATGGTCGTTCCCCACGAATCCGTGCATACCCTGACCTATCATACGCAAGCCTTTCTGTATCATCTCCTCGAAGCTGCGACCGATACTCATGATTTCACCTACAGACTTCATGCTGGAACCAATCTTACGGCTTACACCGGCAAACTTGGTGAGGTCCCAACGAGGAATCTTGCAAATCAGGTAGTCCAAAGAGGGAGCTACGTATGCAGAGTTGGTTGTACCCATCTCGCCAATCTGATCGAGGGTATAGCCCAATGCTATCTTAGCAGCAACGAAGGCCAAGGGGTAACCGGTAGCCTTAGAAGCCAGAGCAGAAGAACGACTCAGACGAGCGTTAATCTCGATAATACGGTAATCGTTGGTCTCAGCATTGAAGGCATACTGGATGTTACACTCACCAACGATGTTCAGGTGACGAACACACTTAACTGCAATATCCTGCAACATCTTTACCTGCTCATCGGTCAGAGAACAAGTTGGAGCTACTACGATAGATTCGCCAGTGTGAATACCCAGAGGGTCGAAGTTCTCCATTGAGGCAACAGTAAAGCAGTGGTCGTTGGCATCACGGATTACCTCGAACTCAATCTCCTTCCAACCCTTCAGGCACTCTTCAACCAGCACCTGAGGTGCAAAAGTGAAGGCACTCTCAGCAATCTCGCGGAAAGTCTTCTCATCGGGACATACACCGCTACCCAGACCGCCCAGTGCATAGGCAGAGCGAATCATGATGGGGTAACCGATCTTGCGTGCTGCAGCAATCGCAGAATCCATATCTTCGCAAGCCTCAGATACGGGCACCTTCAGGTTAACCTTGTTCAACTCCTTAACGAAGAGGTCGCGGTCTTCGGTGTTCATGATAGCCTCAACTGAAGTACCCAGTACCTTAACGCCGTACTCCTTCAGTACGCCGCTCTGATAAAGAGCTGTACCTACATTCAGACCTGTCTGTCCACCCCATGCCAGCATGATACCGTCGGGACGCTCCTTCTTGATAATCTCTGTAATAAAATGAGGAGTGATGGGAAGGAAATACACCTTATCGGCAATACCTTCGCTTGTCTGTATGGTTGCTACATTGGGATTCACCAGCACAGAGTAGATGCCTTCCTCTCTCAGCGCTTTCAAAGCCTGGCTACCAGAGTAGTCGAACTCACCGGCCTGACCAATCTTCAATGCGCCAGAACCCAGTACAAGTACTTTCTTCAGTTCAGTTTTCATATTCTTTTTCTATATCTTTAAATGTATAATTTTCTATAAAAAAAAAGACCACCTAACCGATTTTGACATCGGAGGTGGTCTTTTTATTCTTACCTTTTATATGATGTTCTTGGTTGTCCCATAAACGCTCTTTTCATTTTCGGGTGCAAAAGTACAACATAATTTTTGACCCACAAAACAATCGGTCTTTTTTTTTCTTTACAACCATTATTTTTTATTCATCAGCACCTTCATCCAGTATCCGCCGATTACAGAGCGAGCCTTAAAGCCTGTCATTCTGCCCGTTTTGGTATCATGCCAGTCAGAGATGGGCACACGGCTCTCTGTCTCGTTGATGTACTTGTACAGTGGGTCAACAAACTTCTGGAAGTCCTTATCTGTCTGAGCCATGGCTGCCGTCCACATAATCCAATCACTCTTGGTGTAGTCCTTGCGGCAGTCGAGTGGAAGACCGTACTCATTCTGCTTGGTCAGGTAGTACTTGATTTCTGTCTGCATGGCATTGTTGGGGATGATGCCTGTGTTCCAGAGTTTGTCCCATACCATATTATATTTCTGGCTCCAAGTCTCGGCACCAGCACCATAAGCCAGTTCGTAGTGATCCTTCACCTTGGTCTCCTTCTCCCAGGCAGCTGCCATCTCCTTAGCCTTGGCGTTGTATTTCTGATACACGTCATCCAATCCCTTCATCTTGGCAATCTCGGCATATCCGGCTACACCCATGATAGCCTTGATGGCCAGGTTACAGTTACCTGCCCAGTGACCTGCGAAGTCATCGGTACAAAGCTGGTTGGCAGGATGCAAGCCGTTCTCGACCAAGTAATCTGCCCATGTGGTGATGATGTCCCAATACTTATTTATATATAATGTATTACCCTCCTGCTTGCAGATCTGCGCAGCCAGGGTTATCATGTTACCAGCCTCCTCAAGGGGCATGTCACCACCATACACCTGCTTGTTGGCCTTGGGATACTGACCCAAGTCATGTGCCGCAAAGGGCTTTGTCCAACGACCCGTATAGCTATACTCGAAGATAGAGGTCATCATACCCTTCTGCAGCTCTGGATTGTAGCAGAGATACAGAGGAGCCTCGGGATAGGTCAGGTCTACGGTATTGACACAACCGTTCGAATTATTCTCCTTAGAGAAGAACAGCACATTGCCGTCGCTGTCCTTGAAGAGCTTGTGAGCAGCATTTACATGGCGATAAGAACCGCTCAGAATCTCGGCATACTTCACACCTCCTGCAGCCAAGGCATCGTCATAGATGGTCTTGTCCATCTGACGGCAACGCTGCATGATGCTGGCATAGTTGCTACCCATGCGGTCGAACATATCAAAGATGCTGACGTTACCCTCGTGAGCCCAATAGCCCTTATAGCGCTTGTAGAAATACTCGATATCCCAAATCTCGTCGTAACCAATCATAGCAAAGCTACTGCCCTGAGTGGTAGAACCAAAGTCGTGTGCGTATGCCAACGTAGGCAGCGAAACCTGCTTCTGGCAAACCACCGTACGCTCGCCATGGGGCAGACGGCCGTCTGCCAGGAACTGCGTCTTCACATCGTTGTCAGAAGCCAGGGCCAAGCGTCCGTTCACGCCAGAGAGATATACATAACCCCAGTCTATGCAGATGCCGTCACCTGTCTTTGCCAAGATGGGCTGCTCAATGGTACCTGCCTTCAGATACTGCTTGCCGTTCTCGAAGATTCTGTTCGAGATAGTTGGCTGATGCACCTTGTTAACAGCCATCTGAGGCGTAGTGGAAACGTAGAACTGAACGTTGTGCTTCTGACCATCTGTTGAACGCACTTGATAAGAGATGTAGTTGATGGGGACAGAAAGAAGGTCATAATCGTCTATGATATGGGGAGCGGTAAAGACCACATCCAGTTCAACAGGTCCACACGCGAAAGTATAGTAGGTGTTACAAGCCAGCACATCCACGCTCTTCTGCTGGGCAGTCTTGATGTTCTCGTTACCCTTGGCAATGTTGCGGAATACGCCAAAGTCAACCAGCGCACCGCCCGTCTTGTTATAACAATGTACAGCAAAGACATTCTTTCCCTGCTTCAGCAAGTCGCGCTTCTCGCCATCCAAACGCACAACCACGCCATCCACATAATCCATAATGCCTGTGGCAGCCTTCTTGCCGTTGATGTAAATTTCGCAAGCATCGTCGTGCGAGAAGATCAGGTACAGGTCGCCCTGCAACTGCTCAGCAGTCAGATCCACGGTACGACGCACCCATATATGACCGTCCTCCTTGGTCCAGGGAGTACGTATGTTATCATAATTATCGGAACCGAAGGCACCCTTGCCAGTCTTCCATGCTGAGGCGTTGAAATCTGGATTCTCCCATCCGTCCGCAGGCTTCTCGCTGGTATATTGGGCTTCCCATTCTGCCTCGTTAGACATAGGTATCACGCTCTCCATCAGTGTTCGCTGGGCAGCACCCATCCAACGGTAGGTAGTACCATCCACACGCAGCAGACCCTCCATGGGCTTCTCGTCGTTTGTCCAGTGGCGTGTAGAGCCATCCGTCAGATTGTCATACGGGCTCCAAACTGAGAAGTATGGGTCGCTGACTATCAGGGGGACACTGGGTAGTCGCAGGTTTGTTTGTTTGTAAGGTTTAAAGAACGTTGCATTCTGGGCCCACCCCATCATGCATACTGCCGCAAGGGCAATGGTTAAAAAGCTTCTTTTCATTTCTGTTTTTTATTTGGTTAATTTGTTTATTTGCTCAATTTCTTCCATCGTAAAGGGGGCTGACCCCATAGCCTTCAGGTTGTTTCTTAACTGTTCAGGCGAACTGGCACCGACAATGACGCTCGTCACACCCTTCTGTTGCAAGACCCACGCAAGTGCCATAGTAGCCAGGCTCTCGCCACGTCGGTCAGCCATTTCGTTCAATGCCCTAATCTGACTTAGCCTTTCAGGTGTCAGCGCTTCGGCATTCAGGAACCGCGGGTCATGTGCTATACGGCTGTCCCCGGGAATACCATTTAGGTAACGGTCCGTCAGCAAGCCCTGTGCCAATGGCGAGAAGGATATGAACCCTACCCCATTCTCCTGACATTGCTTCACTATCCCTTCCTGCAAGGGCGCCCTATCCAGAAGATTCAGTCTGCCCTGATAGATGAGGCAAGGAACGTCTCTATCTTTCAAATATTTGTACCCAAAGCATGCGGCTGTCAGAGGCCAGCGACTCAAGCCCACATACAAGGCCTTTCCCTGACGTACCACATCCACCAGCGTCTGCAGCGTCTCCTCAAGCGGAGTATTTGGGTCGTAGCGATGGCAGTAGAACAGATCGACGTACTCCAGATTCATACGCTTCAGGCTCTGGTTCAGACTGGCTATCAGGTGCTTTCTCGAAGCCCACGAGCCATAAGGGCCTTCCCACATATCGTATGCTGCCTTGGTAGAGATAAACAGCTCATCGCGATGAG
>ODAJ011973543.1_pt1 | contig 14864 bp, 9 predicted proteins | sample 1539241 | NCBI WGS metagenome assembly ODAJ01 (sample SAMN02144231, study PRJEB22623) | gut metagenome | biome: sheep rumen | host: Ovis aries | place: New Zealand
CCTCGTCTTCGCCGGTTCCAGCCTCGAGATGCCCATTTTAGGCACCAAAAAGACACTCAGACACATCTCTTCCAAACCCTCCTACCCGCTCGAATGGATGAAAACCCACTACACACCTGACCGGATGGTGGTTTTCTGTCAGGGAAACGTCAAACCCGAAAAAATCTTCCGACTCGCCGAAAAAGAATTCGGCTCACTTCCTACCCAACCTCAAAACACGCCCAACACCGACGGTCAACCGACGGTCAACCGACAGTCAACCGACGGTCAAAGCCCCTGTAAGTTCGAGGTTTCTTACCGGAAAAACACCCACCAGATCCACGCGATGATGGGTGGAAAAGCGTATCCGCTGGGGCATGAGAAACAACTGCCGATGTTTTTGCTCAATAATATCTTGGGCGGCGGAAGTCTCAACAGCCGGCTCAATCTATCGCTACGCGAGTCCAAAGGCCTTGTATATACCGTCGAATCAACCTATACACCCCTTTCCGACACAGGCTACTGGTGCATCTATTGGGCGTGCGACCCGGAGGACTACACCCAAAGTCTGGCGATGGTGCAAAAAGAGCTGGACAAACTGCGCGAGACACCGCTCACGCAATCCGCTTTACGTCACGCGCTCATTCAATTACGCGGACAATTAGCCATCTCTGCGCAAAACCAGGAAAACGCCGCACTCGCCATGGCAAAATCAATGCTCTACCATGGCTCGGCGCCAGATTGGCAGCAAACTTTCGAAAAAATAGCAAATACGACACCACAAGAGCTTTTTGAGGTGGCAAATGATTTGTTTTTGGCACAAAATCGTTACATTTTGACATACAAATAGCACAAAAACATTTTTTTTTGCATTTTTCTTCCAAAATATTTGGTCATATCGAAAAATTGTAGTAACTTTGCGCGATTTTTCATTTGTGCGCGTGTGCGTAAGCCTTAATTATATGCATACATACGCGCGTGAAAAAAGAAAAAGCGAAAGCAACTAATAACAAATTATACAAACAATGAAGAAGATTTTTACACTTATGTTTCTTGCCGCGATGAGCATTGGGTTGTTCGCGCAGAAACAAGTAAGCGGTGTGGTAGTCTATGAGAATGGTGATCCGGTTATCGGCGCCAGCATTCAGGCACAGGGTACTACACAGGGTACTATCTCGGATTACGATGGTAAGTTCGAGATGGAGGTACCGGAGTCTGTGAAGACTTTGGTTATCAGTTATGTAGGTATGGCTACCCAAGAGGTAGCAGCCGGCAAGAACCTCAAGATCACGATGAAGGAGAACTCCGAGATCATCCAGGAGGTTGTCGTTACCGGTTACGGTACCGTTTCCAAAGGCGCTTATGCCGGTTCGGCTCAGGCTGTAAAGGCTGAGGACATTGAGAAGAAAAACCCGTCGGATATCACCAAGGCGCTCGCCGGTGAGGTAGCCGGTGTACAGGTGGTTAACTCCAGCGGTCAGCCAGGTTCCGTAGCATCAATCCGTATCCGCGGTATCGGTTCTATCAATGCTAGCAGTACGCCGCTCTACGTAGTAGATGGTATTCCTTTGGATGCAGGTTCGATCAGCTCGATTGACCCGAGCGATATTGCTTCTACCACCATCCTGAAGGATGCAACTGCTACTTCTCTCTATGGTAGCCGTGGTGCCAATGGTGTTGTGGTAATCACAACCAAGAAAGGTAGTTCCAATGGAGATGACGGTAAGATTGAGATCGACGTAAAGGCCGGTGCCAACATGCGTCTGCTCCCGATGTATGACGTAATTGACTCCCCGGAGGAGTATGTTACGCTTGCATGGCAGAGTCTCTACAACCAGCGTTATGTTAAGACGAACAACGAGGATAAAGCTATTGAATATGCACATAAGAATTTATATAGCAAGAATGGTATCCCTACCCTCTATAACCTGTGGGATCAACCGGGCAACCTGCTTATCAATCCTTACGATGCAGCCGGAAATGTAAAGCCTTCTTTCAGCAGCGATGCGCATCGTCTGGCAGCTTTCCAGAATATGGATAGTTGGTATAACACATTGTTCCACAACGGTCTGAAACTCGAGGCGACCGCAAAAATCAGCGGCGGTAACGAGAAGCTGAATTACTATACTTCCTTCGGTTATCTGAAGGACGAGGGTTACTATACCGCTTCGGATTTCCAGCGTTTCAACACCCGCGCGAACATTAACTATCAGGCTAAGAAATGGCTGAAAGGTGGATTGAATATCCAATATTCGTACGCTGCCATCAGCAACCCGGTACAGGACGATGCAGCTGCGAACAACGGATTCTTGTTTGTTAACCAGATTCCGCCGATTTACCCGGTTTATGTACATGATCCTGTTACGGGTGCTATCATGACCGACCCGAAGACCGGTGGTAAGATGTACGACTACGGTGATAACGGTGATGAAAACATCGGTCAGACAGGTGGTCGTCCCTATTCGTTCGGTATCAACCCTGCCGGTGCATTGGAGTGGGACAAGCAAAAGACGGTTCGCCACCAGACGGTTGCCAACGCATTCTTGGAGTTCAAACTCTACGAAGGTCTGAAATTCACCCTCAATGCAGGTGTACAATATATGAACAACCGCATCAACAGTTTGACCAACAAATACTACGGCGATGCAGCCGGAGTAGGTCGTGTAGCGAATGCACAGTACAATTATCTGGCCTTCACCAGCAACCAGTTGTTGGAGTACAACAAGTCCTTCAACGAGCACACTATTCGTGTAATGGCAGGTCACGAGATCACCTACTTCACCTACAATTACCAATATGGTTACAAAAAGAACATTGTAGAGGACAACGCGAATGAGTTAAGTAATGGTGTTAGCATGGACGGCGTAGAAGGTTACGCTCGTACGAGCACTCTGGAGTCCGCTCTGGCTACCGCTACCTACGAGTACGACAACCGCTATTTGATTACCGCCAACTACCGTGCCGACGGTTCTTCCAAGTTCGCGAAAGGCCACCGTTGGGGTCACTTCGGTTCGGTAGGTGCTGCATGGAACTTCACTAACGAGCATTTCTACGAGGGAACGACCGTTGCCGACTGGATTAAGAACGGTAAACTCCGTCTCTCTTGGGGTGTGCTGGGTAACCAGGATATCGGTGATATGATGTTCTCCGACCAATATAGCGTAGAGAACGTGGACGGCAACAAAGGTTATGTTTGGGCATACAAAGGTAATCCGGAGTTGACCTGGGAGCGCACCAGCACGATTGACCTCGGTCTGGAGTTCAGCCTCAGCAAGTATTTGGATGTAGAGTTTGACTACTTCTATAAGAAGACCGATAACATGCTCTTCCTCCGCCGTGTAGCTCCGTCTCTGGGTTATAGCGGATATTACGTCAATGATGCGGCGATGGAGAACCAGGGTATTGAGTTCGACCTTAAGGCACATGCGCTCGATATGCGTAATATCAAGTTGGATATCCGTTTGAATGGTGGTTACTACCGTAACAAGATGCTTCAGATGCCTATTGACGGCTACAATGAAGATGGTACGCCAAAACGTATGATCATGAATGGTGGTATGTCTGCCGGACACTCCGTATATGATTGGTATTTAGTTCATTACGAAGGCATCAACGAAAATGGTGAAGCTACATACACCGCTTACTATGACGCTACGAATGGCGGTAAGTTCGGCAAAACCAATGCGGAACTCGACAACACCGGTGATAACTACATCAGTTCGGTTTATGAATACCGTCTCAAACACCCGGATGCAAAGATTGAGAAGACTACCGTCACCGGTACGGATTACAACTACGCCGGATCAGATTACGTAGGCAAGAGCGCCATGCCGGATCTCGATGGTGGTTTTGGTATTGATTTCGAGGCATATGGTGTAACCCTGAGCATCAGTTGCAGCTACCGTATCGGCGGTTATGGATACGATAACATGTATGCTTCGTTGATGCATAGCGACAAGATCGGTAAACAAAACTGGCACAAAGACATCCGTAATGCATGGACCCCGGGTACCGTAGTTACCGACGATAACAAGATGACTCTCGCTCCGCGTTTGAGCAACGGTGCTGACCAATATGCTAACACCGGAGACCGTTTCCTGACGAGCAACTCGTACCTGAGTCTGAACAATATCAACCTCGGTTACAAGTTCCCGAAGAAATGGATTGAGAAGATCAAACTGAACACCCTGCAGATATGGGTAGCAGCCGACAATCTGGCTATCGCAACGGCACGTAAGGGTTACAACCCGATGATGTCCGGTGACGGTTCGAACGGCTACAGTGACTATAGCCCGCTGTCCACCGTAATGGCCGGTGTTAAAGTTCAATTCTAAACCATAGGAGATTACTAATATGAAAAAGATACAATATTTATTTGCAACAATTGTGTTGGGTTTGGGTCTCACCTCCTGTGGTGACAGTTTCTTAACCCAATACCCCGAGGGCGGTGTACTCCTTGAGGATCAGTTCGCCAAACTTCCGGATAACCTGAAAGGATCTATTCTCGGTATCTACTCCAAACTCTATGAGTACGGAGGTGCGCATGACGCATTTGGTCTACGCTCGATAGACATGTACGGTGATATCCAGAGCGGCGATATGGCGATGGCCAGTAGCAGTTACGGATGGTTTGAGATGTACGAGCGCGGTTATTTCTACTCTTATGCACAGGGATATCTCTGGTCGTTCTACTATGACATTATCAATCTGGCAAACCTCGGCACATTGGCCGTAGAGCAAAATAGCGCAGAGATTTTGAATACGATTACTTCCGGAGAAGACCCCCTGGAGACCATCAAACTGCAAGGCTACTACTATGGTCAGCTGTTAGCTATCCGTGGATGGGCATACGCAAGTCTCCTGAATTACTACTGCGATCCGATGGATGCATTGGATGAGCCGATGGACGTTGAGAAAGCCCTGCCGGTATATACCGAGTTGGACTTGGACACTCTCGGAGCACCTCTTTCTACTGTATCCGAAGTCTATGAGCGTGTATATGAGGATCTCTCCACTGCGATTGATGTATTGGATTACTACGGCGCGCTTAACCAACGTAGTTCGAAACTTGAGGTTACCGCAGATGTAGCCCGTATCATGCTGGCTTACGCCATGCTGAACCATGGTCATTCAGAGATCACTATAGCCGGCGGCAAAAATGCATATCAGATTGCGCAAGAGCAGGCAGAAGCCGTTATCGGCAAATACCCCATCCTGTCCAAAGAAGAGTTACTGACTACCGGTTTCTCGGATGTAAACGCCAAAAACTGGTTGTGGGGTCAGGATGTAACGGTTGAAACTACTACCGCACTCGCTTCTTTCTTTGGACAAGTAGATATCCATAGTTATAGTTATGCGGCTGCAGGTGATACCAAGGCGATTGACAGTAAATTATACGACGAAATTGTTGCTACCGGTTGGGATGCCCGCGTGGGCTGGTTTAACAAGCCTGGAGAGAAAGAGAAAGCACCTTATGCTCCCGGTCGCAAATTCTACAACCCGACCACAAAAGACGAGACAAAACTTGACAAAGTGGATCGTAACTGGTTGTGCGACAATGTCTTTATGCGTGTCGAAGTAGCATATCTGATTGCCGCAGAAGCAGCCTATCAGAATGGCGACGAGGCAGCTGCAAAGAGCCATTTACAGGCACTTTGTGATGAGCGTGTATTGGACGGAAAAGATGCAGAATATAACGCTTGGCTCGGTACGCTTTCCGGAGACGCACTCAAAAAGGCAATTGCCTATAACTGGCGTGTAGAGATGTGGGGTGAAGGTTATGGTCTGCAGACCTTGCGTCGTCTGACCAAAACGGTAACCTTAGGAACAAACCACTTGGATCGTGGCGAACAAAACGTATCGGTTGAGGGAGCGGAATACATCAGGTACCAATGCGAAATCCCGACCACAGAGACACGTTACAACCCGGCTCTGGCGACCACGGTTTTAACGCAAGACAAAAAATAATTAATTTAGACAAAATGTCTATTGAATTATAACTAACTTTATTAACTAAAAAAGTACAATTATGAAAAAGTATTTAGTTGTATTGGCAGCACTGGCAATGGTATTGGTAGGCTGCAAGGACAAAGACAAAGATGGTGGTAGTGAGTATACCAAGATTTCCATCAAACAAAGTGAGATTACTCTCGCAGCAGGTGAGACTTACAAGTTGAACCTGCTCTATGAACCGACTACATTGGATGCTCCTGCATGTACTTGGTCAAGCAGCAACGCAGAGGTAGCAACTGTAGCAAACGGTACCGTTACCGCTGTTGCTCCGGGCGAGGCTACTATCACCGCTAAGTTGGGTGAGTTATCTGCTGCCTGCAAAGTAATCGTTAAGACCGTTTACGGCGCTTACGAGATTGAAGATTACGGTGTTTTCGGTACTAAACCGGATAGCGTGATCGCAGGAACCGATACGATCATCAATCTGCAGTGGGCTGGAGGTGCGTTCAACTGCCAGCTTGCTTTCTGGCCGGTACTGGCATGGGATGGAGACCTGACCTACGTAAGTGGTAGTGGTTTCCAAGGCGCAGGTCTGTTGCTCTATTCTATTGTTCCTTTCTACACTATTAATGATGAGAACGCTGGCGAATACAACGGTACTCCTTTTGGTTGGGGTACTTTCGCGTTCAAAGATCTGAATGGAAACGCTCGTAGAAACGTTGGTCAGGCAGGTAAGATGGACAGAGACAAATACTGCGAGTACATGGATTCCTACATCACTGAACTTTTGGCTGGTGGTAAAGGAGAGAACATCAAGTGGGATTTATTCCCTGAGGCAATCGATCAAAAGAGCGCTATCATCTTCGTTGCTGACTACACCGCTGAAGAGCCGGAGTGGGAGATTGACTACGGATTGGTACGTGCTCTTGTAAAAGACATGGAACTTGTATGGGATGCTGAGGCAGAGGCATTCTCGTACACCGCAACTATCGATTGGTTCAACAATCTGGATGAAAATCACTACTTTGGTTTGGCTTACACCGAAGAAGGCGTAACAAAACCGTATGACCTGAGCATCATCACTGAGAAGTATGCTTATGGCAATCCGGTAAATAACGCTCCTGCACTGAACGAGCCGTATAAACTAAAACACAACAAAGAGATTCCTGAGATCAGATTAGGTCGCAAAGTTGTTACCGATATGTTGATCAAAAAGTAATCTTTTAGATTAGTTTTTTCAAAAAAAATCCTGCATACTCTTGCGTATGTGGGATTTTTTTTGTACCTTTGCGGCCTAAATTGGAAAATTGTGCATATATGAGAAGATATTTATTCAGTATGATGGCAGCGTTGGTATGCAGCGCGAGCGTTTATGCAGTAGTAGCATCGCCGGAACCGATATCGATTAGGCAGGGCGACGGGACAACGATTACTGTAAAGATGGTAGGCGATGAGTTTCATCACTATTATACCACTTTGGACGGTACCCCACTCCGCATGGACAAGAAAGGGATGATGGTAGAGGATGCGTCCGTAGTAGAGCCTTCGGAGCAAGCGCGACATATTCGCCGTGCGACGCAACAGGCGACGATAGCGGGTTCGTATCCGTTAACCGGTTCGCCGAAGAGTTTGGTGATCCTTGTTAACTTCGCGGATTTGAAATTCAGCTACACGCTGGCTGATTTCCAAGCCATGCTGACGGAGTCCGGTTATAGCAAGAATAACGGCGTAGGTTCCGCGCGCGATTATTTTATTGCGTGCTCGGATAGTATCTTCTCGCCGCAGTTTGACTGCTACGGTCCGGTAACCCTGTCTCAGAAATACCCGTACTACGACAGCCACACCAGCCAGATGATTGTAGAGGCATGTAACCTGGTAGCGAACCAAGGCGTGGATCTGACCCAATACGACACGGATAACGACGGTCGTCTGGATAATGTGTTCGTTTATTATGCGGGGCATAACGAGGCAGAGGGTGCAAGTTCGCAGACCATCTGGCCGCACCGCAGTATCGTTACCACGGGTGACCGCGTACAGAACAAATTGATTTATGACTACGCATGTACGTCAGAGTTGCGCGGTTCTGCTGGAAATGCGATGTGCGGAATCGGTACTTTCTGTCACGAATTCGGCCACGTATTAGGTCTACCGGATTACTACGACACAGATAATTCACAGACATACACAGTCGGTTCATGGGATATCATGTGTTCGGGTAGTTACAACGGCTCCGGCAAGACTCCCCCATCCTATACCGCCGGCGAGCGTTTCCAGTTAGGCTGGATCAAACCTGTTCAGTTAAAAGACGCCGGCACTTATACTCTGGAGCCATTAGTTACTACCGGTCAATCGTATCTAATAGCCAAAACGGATCACAACTTAAGTTGGGGAAATGCCAACCCGAACGAATACTGGCTGTTGGAGAACCGCCAGAATTTAGGTTGGGACAGGCACTCCACCAGTCTTCCGGGAACGGGCATGCTGATTTTCCATATCACTTATAATTCTGCCATATGGGGTCAGAACGAGCCGAATAATAGTTTCCCGCTGCGTTACGACATTGAGGAAGCCGGAGGTGTGAAGGGTTATTCCGCACAAAGCGACCCATTCCCAGGATCGCTCAATGTGACCAGTTTCACCCCGATGCTGCATAGCGGAGAGATGTTAGAGCAACCTATCACGGGCATCGTCAAAGAAGGACAAAACATCGTCTTCACTTTCAAATCGAACGGATTTATGTTTATCCCGACGGAGTTGCCGCTGATAGAGAGCACCTATAACCCCGATACGAAGAAATCCTATACGCCGGCATCGTTACTGAAAATTGCGGGTGACCACCTGGACCCGAATGAAGATGTAACGATTGCTATCTCGGGAAGTGGATTTAACATCTCCACCGATAGTGCCAACTGGCGTTCTTCGGTGACCGTCCGCCCGAATGCGGACTCCGTACTGGATCAGCCTGTATATGTGCGTTATGCTCCTCGCAAACAGGTATGCGATGCGCAACGCGGAACCATTTCTGTCCGTCAAGGCGCCAAAGCCGGTTCGTATGCTGTGCGTGCTACAAGTGAGCGTCCGGTGCTAATCAGCACTCCAGCGCTGACAACCATCGAAGAGGTCACTCCGACATCCTTTAAGGTTCGTTGGAGACCGGAAGAAGACGCCGAGCAGTATTTCGTTACGCTCTATCACATGGAGGATGGTCAGGAGACGCTCACCGAAAGTTTCGAGGGCTTTGACGACGAGACTACGGTTTGGGAAAGCGGTTGGTACACCTCTTTCTACCGCACTACCTCCAAGGCGAAGATTGACGGCTCGGAGTCTATGTGGTTCAAGGAGAATAACGAGGTGATAATGTCGCCGATCTACCAACTCCCGATTACGAATGTCAGTTTCTGGCTCAGTGCTCCTGCCACTACGGATAGCGAAGTCGGCTTTATAACCCTGATCGGAACCTCGGATGCCGGTGCCGATACGTTGGACGTGATTCACGTATCCAAGAATACGAAGAAATACACCTATTCAAAGGCTTTGAGCGTGGCAAAGGGTTATCGCCGTATAGAAATGGATTACACGTCTCTCGGAGGCGAAGGCGTCTGCTTGGATGCTTTTCAGGCGACGTTCAACAAAAAGACCATCTATACCTATAAAGGCCGCGAAAAGACGATTCCTGCCATGGACGGTGATCAAGCGGAAGATTATACGGTCTTCTATGCATATGACTTAATTCCGAACACTACGTATTATGTACGTCTGCAATGCTCGGAGGAAAAGGGTTGTAGCGAGCATCTGAGTGACCTGAGTCAGCCGACGATGATCTTTACTCCGGCAGGCGAAGCCGTTGATTCCAAGCATCTTACGTACGCGTATGACTCCATTAACTACGACCCGGCAAGACATGTGATCTACTTACCGCAGTCGCTTGTTTCGGGTCATGTAAATATCTATTCGCCAGAGGGAGAATTGGTGAAGAGTATTCCTGTTTCGGCAACGAATAATATCATTCCTTTAGAGGGCGATGAGTTCCGCCGCGGCGCAATGTACATGATCAAATACATGCCGGAAGACAAGATGGGCCGCAAGAGTCCTTGGATCAAGATTATTTTCCTATAAGTATGAAACAGATATATTGTTATCTACTGGTTCTGCTCGGTTTTGCCATAACCGCCTGCAATAACGGGAACAATCCCGAGTGGGCAGAGCAATATAAAGAGGGGACGTACTATATAGTAAAATTCAATCCTCTTGCGGCGTCCTATTACGGGAATGTGATGCTTGTGCAGGACGCAAAGGGAGAATATAAGATGCGTAGTCTGGCAAACGGAGGTACATGCCGTGAGTTATTTCTCGGCCATACGCCTTTCACGCAGATAGACACCGTCGAACATTGGTATTTAGCGGATTGGAAATGGGGGCTTTATCTGTCTTATAATCATGTAGTTCTCCCCGTCCGTTGGCAAGACATCACCAAGCCGGATGAGAAATATGTACGCTCGGATTTTGAGACCACGGCAAGTAATATCATCAACCGTTTTGGCACCATCAAGCGGAGCGAGATAGACCGCTATTTAGGCATCACTCCTGCTCCGGCGGCAGACTACCCGGGTCCTTGGGGACATACCAGCGGCGGAATATCCACGGATCATTTGGCGCCGGTTTATCTAAATAGATATTATTCCGTTCAGGACATACCGGATGTGATTGACCAAAAGGGAGACTGGAAATATACGAAAGAGGATTTTCTGAAGGAGCGCAAACGTCAGGACAGTCTGCAAAACGTATATACAGAGCGTTTAGCCACCTTGGTTTACGAAGGCGCAGTGGACATAGTTATTCACGAAGCGCAGCGTTAAGTTCCCCCACGACGGGCAGATTGAACAGCCCCAAAAGGGAAGATCGACACCCACGACGGGCAGGAAGAAAGCCAACAAGAAAGAAATGAGTTCGGGCAACCGAGCTCATTTTTTTGTTGTATGAATATGTTTGCGGGATGCGAAAAGGGAGCACGGATTGGGCAAAAAAGAAGGACATGAGAGGGTGGATGAATATTTTTCACCATTTTGCCCCACTTTTACTTAAAATGTTAATAACGTGCATAAAATACTGATTTTAAGAGCAATATAGCATGGTTAAGAATGTTAAAAAGATGTTGATAAAACAATTGAAAATTTTTTTCGTGGGGAAATGTGGTGTATATCAAAAAAAAGTTGTATCTTTGTGCCCGAAATCAGAATACAAACGCATATGCAGACTTTTGTAGGAAATATAGACGGACGGTTGGACGAGAAGGGACGTATATTCGTTCCGGCGATTTATCGTCGTATTTTGGCGGATTCGGAATCCAAGCGCATTGTGATGCGGAGAGACACGGATAACGAGTGTCTGATGTTCTATCCGGAGGAGGTTTGGAACGAGAAGGTGGAGCAGTTGCGCCAGGCGTTGGATGAGTGGGATCCGGAGGATCAGCTGATTCTGATGCAGTTCATGGCCGATGCGGAATACATGGAGATGGACGGTCAGGGACGTATTTTGCTGCAAAAGAAGAACCTGGAGACCATCGGTGCGCAGCAGGATGTGCTGTTTGTCGGCATGCTGAACCGCTTTGCGTTGTGGGCACCGGAGAAATTCGCAGAGAAACGTCTGAGTCAGACCGAATTGGCGGCAAGACTGCGGGCAAAGATGAAGAAATCCGAAGACCGCGATTGAACCGACAGCGTAGTGACGTTATACGAACGACGCAGTAATAACGCGGAAATAACGTGGAAATAACGCGCTAATCACGCGCTTTGGATGAATAAAAAGAACGTAAACAGGCAATAAAAGGAGAACAAAGAAAAGGCTATAAACAGCCCCCCCCAAAAAAAAGAATAAAAATAAATAAATAATAAATAGAGAAGATGGAAGAGATATACCACATACCGGCGATGCTGAAAGAGACGATAGAGGGTTTGGCGATCAAGCCGAACGGGGTGTATGTGGATGTCACTTTCGGCGGTGGAGGACACAGCAGGGCGATTTTGGGGCGCCTCACCCCACCCCTCTCCCAAGGAGAGGGAGGCCGGATAATATCCGGCACAATGAACGATGTTAACAAGGGACATCTATACTCATTTGATCAGGATATAGAGGCATATGAAAATGCGAAGGAAGACGGAGAAGCTGCATTCATAGATAATCCGAGATGGACGTTTGTGCATTCGAATTTCAGGTACTTGCGGAACTGGATGGATTATTACGGGGTGCAAGAGATTGACGGATTGCTGGCAGATTTAGGAGTTAGTTTTCACCACTTCGACTGCCCGGAGCGAGGGTTTAGTTTTCGTTTCAGCGCGCCGTTAGACATGCGGATGAACCAGACGGCGAAACGGACGGCGGCAGATATAGTAAACGGGTACAGCGAGGAGGAGTTAGCAAAGATTTTCTGGTTATACGGCGAGATGAAGAACGGGAGGGGCATCGCAAGGAATATATGCAAGGCCCGTTCTCAGAAGCCGATTTTAAGGACAGAGGAGCTGATAGAGGTAGCCTACCCCCACCCCCTCCCTGAAAGGAGGGGAGCTGAGATAGAAGTACCGGCGCAGTACAAGAAGGATCTGGCTCGGTTGTTTCAGGCGCTAAGGATAGAGGTGAACGATGAGATGGGAGCGCTGCGAGAGATGTTAGTGGCGGCACGGGATTTAGTGAAGCCCGGAGGACGGATAGCCATCCTGACGTACCACTCGCTGGAGGACCGGCTGGTGAAGAATTTCTTTAGAAGCGGAAACCTGGAAGGGACGATAGAAAAAGACTTTTACGGAAACGCGATTACTCCGTTTGATGTTATCGAGAAAGGGCGAGTGGCCAGCGACGATGAAGTAGAACGGAACCCGCGTAGCCGGAGTGCGAAGTTGCGGGTGGCGGAGAAAAAATAAGTATATGGCAGATGTACATGACATACAGAGTTGGTTGAACGGCGATATGCTGCGGAGCCAGAAGATCAGAGAACAATATCCGCTGATAGGGTTGATTGTGGGTCTGGTCTTTTTGTATATTCTGACGGGTTACCAGTCTGCCAAACAACAACACCGGTTGACGGACACGAAGAAGGAGATGCTGGACGCCAAGTTCCGGTACATGACGATTAGCGCGCAGTTGACGAATAGCACCAGGCAGAGCCAAGTGATAGAGGTGCTGAAGGTTAATGGGAGTGAACTACAAGAAAACCGGGTACCGCCGGTGAAGGTAAAATAAGATGAGTGACGAGCAGAGAAATACGGTATGGAGGTTCGCGATGATATTCATCGTGATCGCTTTGGGTTTTGTAGCTGTGCTCGCGAAAATCGTGTATATCCAGGCGGTGGAGAGAGACGAGTGGTTGAAAGTGGCAGAGAAACAAGTGCCGACGAACAGGCCTATTCCTGCGACACGGGGAAATATTCTGGACTGCAACGGACGATTGCTGGCGAGCAGTATGCCGCAATATTATATATATATGGATACACGCGTGCCCGCGTTGCACGAGAAAAAGGGGGAGTTGTTCAACAAACATATCGACACGCTGGCTCTGGATCTGGCGACGATTATCGGGGATAAGAGTCCGGCGGAGTACAAGGCGAAGATTGTAGGGGCTTACCGGCGTGGCGAGAAACGCTTGCGGGTTTGCGAGAACCGCATCAATTATCTGCAGCGGCAGGCTTTGGAGCAGAACAAGCTCATAAAAAAAGGCAAGTATAAAAGCGGCATTTTCTTTGAGGACCAACATAGAAGAATCAAACCTTATGGATTGTTGGCAAGCCGTACGATAGGTGGTATCTACGGCGAAGGCGGAAGTGGTAACTCGGGTCTGGAGAAGGGTTTTGACAAAGAGCTGAGGGGCGTTGACGGCATGAGCAGTATTCAGCGTATCGGCGGCCGGAATGAGTCCGTGACGGTAGAAGAGGCGCAGGACGGTCTGGATATTGTGACTACGATTGATGCCAATCTGCAGGATATCGTGGAGAATGCGTTGCTGGCGAAGACGGCGGAACGAAATGCCAAGTGGGGTTGCGCCATACTGATGGAGACGCAGACGGGTTATATCCGCGCGATAGCCAATCTGGACAGGTCTGAGGAGGACGGCAAATACTACGAGGCGCAGAACCATGCCGTACAACGTGTAGAACCGGGTTCGACGTTCAAGACGATCGCTCTGATGGCGGCACTGGACGACGGGAAGATTGATATAGACGACACAGTGGCGGTTAGTCGGACGCCGTGGAAATACTTCTCTGTGACGCATACTGACGCCCACCCGATGGACACGATTCTGACGGTGAGAAGCGCTTTGGCGGTGTCTTCGAATATAGCGCTGGCAAAGTTGATCACGCGGAGTTATGAAGGTTCGGCGCGGAAGTTCGTGAGGCGGATTGAGAAGATGGGACTGCTGGACAGCGTTTATTGCGAGATTCCGGGGGCTGATAAGGCGCGTATCGAGGTGCCGAAAGACACAGTGACGCTGAGTAAGATGAGTTACGGGTATTCGGTAGAGCTGAGTCCGATGCAGATTCTGATGTTCTACAACGCGATTGCCAACGGCGGACGGATGATGCGGCCGATGTTAGTAACCGCGGTGCAGCAGAACGGCGAAGTGGAGGAGAGTTTCAGGCCGGAGGCAGTGAAGTCTTCTATCTGCGGAAAGGGCACGTTACGGGATATACAAGGGGCGCTGCATGACGTTGTTTGGGACGACCACCTGGGTACCGCAGCGGCGAAGTTATGGAGCAAGAAAGCGCAGTCTAAGCTCGTGAATATCGCCGGCAAGACGGGTACGGCACAGCTGTTTATGCGCGGTCACGGCTACTCGGGCAAACACCATAGGATGACTTTTGTGGGGTATTTCCCGGAGGAGAATCCGCAGTACACGTGTATCTGCATGATCGAGGATCCGCAGTACCCGTACGACGCGGGAATGG
>ODAJ012169168.1_pt1 | contig 14858 bp, 12 predicted proteins | sample 1539241 | NCBI WGS metagenome assembly ODAJ01 (sample SAMN02144231, study PRJEB22623) | gut metagenome | biome: sheep rumen | host: Ovis aries | place: New Zealand
GCCGCTGACGGATATTTTTAAGAAGTTGTTCGTGGAAAACTATCTCATTGAAAAGATTCGGCTGATTGATGAATACGATGCCGACGACGAACTTTCGATGCGCGACAATAACTCTTCGTGCTTTAATTTCCGTTACGTCTCTTACACGAACAGAATTTCATTACACGGCTTCGGGTTGGCGGTAGACATCAATCCGCTTTATAATCCTTATATTAAAACCGTTGACGGCAAAAAGATTATCGCGCCTGATACCTCCGCCGACTTTGAAGACCGCACGAAAAGTTTTCCCTACAAGATTGAGGCAAATGATTTATGCTGTAAGCTCTTTGCTGAACACGGCTTTAAATGGGGCGGCGATTGTTGGGACGACGAATGGGATTATCAACATTTTTTTATTGAAGAAAGGGTCGTAAGATGAGAAAAATTTTAATGACAGTGTTGCTCCTTGTGACGATGATTTTCACGGGTTGCGGCGGTTCGGATTCAGCGGGCGGCGACGGCAAGTTAAGTGTCGTGCTCGGTTCAAATGTTGTCTCGTTAGATTCCGCGCAGGCAACGGACAGCGTGTCCTTTGAAGTTATCGCCGATTGTATCGATGGCTTAATGCAACTTGATACCGAAGGCAAAGCTATTCCCGCTATCGCTGAAAGCTACGACGTTTCCGAAGACGGCAAGACTTATACTTTCCACCTGCGCGACGCTAAATGGGCTAATGGCGACGACGTGACGGCGGAGGATTTTGTTTTCGCGTGGCGTCGTCACTGTCAAAAGGCTGAAGAATATTCATACATCATGGGCAATACGGTTGCTTGCGTGAAGAATGCCGACGCCGTTATCAAAGGTGCCGACCCGCAGACATTAGGAGTATCCGCAAAGGACGCAAAGACTTTTGTTGTTGAACTCGATGCGCCAGTTCCTTTCTTCCTGTCATTGATGGCTTTCCCGACGTTCTATCCTGTCAACGAAAAATTTTATAGCTCACTCGCCGACGGTAGCTACGGCACAAGCCCCGAAACTTTCCTGTCGAACGGCGCGTTCATGTTGAGCAGTTACATTCCTGGCACGGCGAACATTCAACTTAAGAAGAACGATTCATATTGGAACGCTGATGCCATTGATATTGACGGCTTCCAATATCAAGTCGTGTCTTCGTCCGACAACGCGTTGACTTCCTTTAAAAATGGTACGCTTAACGTTGTAAGTCTCGGCGGCAACCAAGTCGAACACGTCAAGCAGGACGGCACACTTTCCAAGAGCTTGAAGATGTTCACGACTGGATATTTGTATTACCTTTCCTTCAATCAAGACGCTAAGAATCATCACGCGGGCGCACTTGCCAACGTCAATTTGCGCTTGGCGATTTCAAATGCTATCGACCGTGAATCACTCGTTGAAAACTTTGTCATGAACGGAGCACGCGCCACTTACACGGCAGTCCCCGTTGGTTTCGCGCCTAATGCCAAGACTGGCAAATATTTCGCCGAAGACCAAAAGCAATTCGCTGACTACGTTGGCTTTAACGTCACGAAGGCACAAGAGTTTTTAAGCAAGGCTAAGAGTGAACTTGGTAAAGACAGCTTCGAGCTTAACTTGATTTATTCCAATGACGGCGAGGCGGCAACAAGAATAGTTCAAGCTGTTAAATCGCAAGTCGAAGAGAATTTGCCGGGCGTTATCGTAAAACTTCAACCCATGCCCAAAGCCGAATATCTTAGCAACGTCACGAGCAACAACTACGATATAGCTTTGGTCGATTGGACGCCCGACTACAACGACCCGATGACTTTCTTGACGCTGTGGACGACGGAAGGTTGCGAGATTGCTGAACACTGGAGCAACGCCGACTACGATAAAATCATAAGCGACTGCACGACGGGAGCTCTTGCCGCCGATTACGATGCTCGCTGGTCTGCGATGTACGACGCCGAAAAGATTTTATTGGAGAACGCAGTTATCGCCCCGCTCTACACTGACGCCAATGCGGTTTTGATTTCGTCGAACGTCACGGGGATTGAATTCCATTCGGCAGGCATTGAGCGTGTCTTCAAGAATGTAAAACTCAAATGAGAAAATACATAACCAAAAGAATTTTAATGTCGGTGCTGACGTTGCTGACGATAATCTTCGTGCTGTTCGTGCTGATTAGAATCATGCCTGGTGACCCGTTCCCCGTCGAACGCATGAGCGCGGAAATGATTCTTCAAAAGCGCGAGGAGCTCGGATTAAATAAGCCAGTCTTAGTTCAATTCGTCGACTATATGTCAATGCTCTTGAGCGGCAGTTTCGGCAACGGCACTGCGCTTTACAACGGCGCACCGATTAAACCTATCTTGACAGCGTGTCTTTTGAACTCGTTTAAAATCGGCGTGCTGTCGATTTTATTTGGGACGGCGGTCGGGCTGACGATAGGGATTGTCGCGGCACTCAATCGCGGAAAAGTTTTGGACGGTTTATGCACTCTCGTTTCAATCTTGGGCGTGTGCATTCCGTCTTACGTCTTTATGATTTTCCTGCAGTACTTCTTCGCGTATAAAATTCCGTTCTTCCCGTATTTCTTTGACCCTGCGAACTTTGCAGGCTCCGCAGTCATGCCGATGTTATCGCTAAGTTTGTTTGCAATCTCGACTGTGGCACGCTTCACGCGAAATGAAATGGTCGAAGTCATGAATAGCGATTATGTTAAGCTTGCAGAGGCGAAAGGGCTTTACGGCTTTGAACTGATTAGACGGCACGTCCTGCGCAACGCGTTGATTCCAATCGTGACGGTTATCGCGCCGCTTGTCGTGGACTTGTTGACGGGCGCAATGGTCATAGAAAAAATTTACGGGATAAACGGCGTCGGCAAGTTGATGGTCGATGCTATCGCGGGGCAGGGCGTCGATTATAATTACGTCTTGGCGTTGGGCATAGTCTTTTCCGCGCTGTATATCGGCGTCATGCTCCTGCTTGATATTTTGTACGGGATAATTGACCCGCGAGTTCGATTGACGACGAAGGAAGGTTGAGCATGTACACGCCGCAGAAAGATGACTTTGAATTCATTACCGACCGTGACATTAGCGTTGATGAGAACTTCGCCGCGCAAGGCTATTGGAAGAGCGTCGCCGTTCATTTCATGCGCAATCGCTTTGCCGTCACGGGCGTTATTCTCGTCAGCCTGATAATTATCTTTGCAGTCTGTGCGCCGCTCGTCAGCTCTTACGCTTACGATGAGATTGTTTCCGTCACGGACTTGAACGGCAAAGCTATAATCGCCAAGAGTTTGGAGCCGCAACTATCTGGCACCGCGCAGAATTTATTTTCGGATAGGACGTTTCTATTCGGAACCGACGACATGGGACGCGACCTCTGGACACGGACTTGGCAAGGGGCGCGTGTCTCATTGATAATCGCGTTCGTGGCAATCTTTATCGACATGCTGATTGGCACAAGCTACGGATTAATTTCGGGCTTCTTCGGCGGGCGCGTCGATAACGTCCTGCAACGACTCATTGAAATCATCGGCTCAATTCCGACGCTGGTTATAATCTCTATCCTTGCAATATTTATGGAAAAGGGAATCGGGCTGGTCATCGCGTCGCTACTGATAACCGAATGGATTGGCATGAGTAAAATTGCGCGGGCGGAGTGCTTGAAGATAAAAGAGCGCGAATACGTCTTAGCAAGTCGGACGCTCGGCGCGGGTAGCTTCCACATAATCTTTAAGCAGATATTGCCGAACACAATCGGTCCGATAATAACGCAGGTCATGTTCTCGATACCGATAGCGATATTCACGGAGGCTTTCCTAAGTTTCGTGGGCGTCGGTATTGTTCTGCCGCAATGTTCAATCGGCTCACTGATTGAGGCGGGCTTTGGCAACATTACAATCTTGCCTTATCAAATCTTGCCGCCGATATGCGTCTTAGCAATTCTCATGCTGGGCTTTAATTTAATCGGCGACGGCTTGCGCGAGGCGTTGGCTCCTAAATTGGAAAATATGTAGGTGCAGTCATGGAAAATATTTTGTCGATAAAAAATCTGGACATCACGTTTCGCACGAATGCCGGCATGATTCACGCTCTGCGCGGCGTCAACTTTGACTTGCCTAAAGGAAAGACCGTTGCGCTCGTCGGCGAGAGTGGCTCAGGCAAGTCCGTTACGATGAAAGCAGTTACAGGACTGCTTGACGATAACGCAATCATCAACAGCGGCAATGTTCTTTACCAAGACCGCGACTTGCTGACGATGACTAAAAGAGAGTTACGGCAGTCAATTAACGGGCGACAAATCGCGATGATATTTCAAGACCCAATGACGAGCCTCGACCCGACAATGACAATCGGCGAACAGATTATGGAAGGAATGCTTCTTCACACGAAAATTTCTACGACGGACGCCCGCAAGAAGGCTATTCAACTTTTATCGTTAGTCGGAATCAACGAGCCGCGTAGTCACATGAAGAGTTATCCGCATCAACTGTCGGGCGGTATGCGTCAACGTGTCGTCATTGCAATCGCGCTTTCCTGTGAGCCGAAAATTTTAATCTGCGACGAGCCAACCACCGCCCTTGATGTCACGGTGCAAGCGCGTATCCTCGACTTAATCAAAGACGTTCAAAGCAAAATGGGCTTGTCCGTCATTTACATAACGCATGACTTAGGCGTCGTGGCTAAGGTTGCTGATTTTGTCAACGTCATGTACGCGGGCAAGATAATTGAGTTCGGCACGGTTGAGGAAATTTTTTACGACCCGCGTCACCCGTACACATGGGGCTTGCTTAGTGCTATGCCCGACCTTGAAACCGACGACGACAGACTTTATTCCATACCTGGTAGCCCGCCGAATCTCCTGCACGAGCCAGAGGGCGACGCCTTCGCCGCAAGAAATAAATTCGCCATGAAGATAGATTTAAAAGCCGAGCCGCCCACGTTCAAAATTTCGGAGACACACGGCGCGGCGACATGGCTCTTGCACCCCGACGCCCCGAAGGTTGAACCGCCTACGGAATTAAAATTGAGATTGGAGCGAGCAAGGAAGGCGGCGAATTATGATTGAACCATTGCTTAAGGTAAGAAGTCTTCGCCAGTATTTTAAAATTTCGCGGAGCTTCACAGTCAAGGCGGTCAACGGCGTCTCGTTCGATATTTATCCCGGCGAAACGTTTGGACTTGTCGGCGAATCTGGTAGCGGCAAGACGACTATCGGGCGCAGTATCATTCGGCTTTACGACCCGACGGGCGGCGAGATTATCTTCAACGGCAAAAAAATATCGGGCGACCTCGATAGGCAGACCGATAAGATGTTGCGGCAAAATATGCAGATGATTTTCCAAGACCCGATGTCAAGCTTGAACCCGCGCAAGAAAATCGGCGACATCATCGGCGAAGGACTCGACATTCATAAGCTTTACTCGACGACAAAGGAACGCAACGAGATTATCAGCGAGATTCTAAAGAAGGTCGGGCTAAGCCCCGCGCACGCCCAAAAGTATCCGCAACAATTTTCGGGCGGGCAACGTCAACGCGTCGGGATTGCTCGTGCGCTTGTCATGAATCCAAAGCTAATCATCGCTGACGAATGTATTTCCGCGCTCGACGTTTCGATTCAAGCGCAAGTCGTCAATCTCATGAAGGATATTCAAGCCGATACTAAGTGCGCGTATCTCTTCATCGCTCACGATTTGAGCATGGTCAAATACATTTCCGACCGCATTGGCGTCTTGCATAAAGGCTATCTGGTTGAGACAGGCACGACGCAAGATATTTTCTCTAATCCCGTTCATCCCTATACTAAGAGCTTGTTATCTGCCGTGCCGTTGCCTAATCCCGAAATTGAACGCCGCCGCCAACTGATTCCCTATAACGCGGCTGAAGCTGATTACGAACGCTGTACAATGCGGCAGATAAGCGATACACACTTTGTCTTAAGCCAAGAAAATTAAAGCACGTCATGAATCCACTTGAACGATATTTGGGCGATACTTATGACCTCGTCGACACGCTGAAGAGTTCCGAGCAAGGTTTCGTTGTCGTCGTCTATGACAAGCGGGCAAAGCGGCTCTGCACAATGAAGCAACGTCAACTGAGTTCGCTCCCGATTTACAAGACGCTAAAGGAGTTGAACAATCCTCACGTCCCGCAGATTTATCGACTCATCGAACGCGACGGCAAGTTAATCGTCGTCGAAGAGCACATCGACGGTCAGACGCTTGAGGAGTTTTTTATTTATCGACAGCTCGACGAGGCATTGACGGAAAAAATTCTGCTGCAACTGTGCAACGCCCTCGAAGTCCTCCACGAACAAAATATTATTCATCGCGACCTTAAGCCGTCAAACATCATGCTCACGGAAGAAAACTTCGTCAAGCTGATTGACTTCGGCATTGCCCGATTCTTTAAGCCAGACAGCACAGCGGATACGGAGCTAATGGGCACGCGAGGATATGCGCCGCCTGAACAGTTCGGGCTTTTTGACTTTGGGCAGACTGATAGACGCTCCGATATTTACGCGCTCGGCATGACGATAAAAAATTTGCTCGGCGAAGACTACGACGGACGCTTTAAAAAGGTTTTGGATAAATGCACAGCTTTGGAGCCGTCGCAACGCTTCCAATCCGTCGAAGAGTTACGCCGCGCAGTTCTATCAAGTAAACGTCCGTTCAAGGCGTGGAAAGTCATCGTCGCTACACTCATCGGAGTCGCGATATTTTTTTTGCCAAGAACACCCGACGAGCAAACACTTCCGCCGCCCGAAGAAAATATATCCGCGCCCGTCGAAGTGTCTAAGCCTCAAGAAAATATCCCTGCGCCTGTCGAAGAGCCTAAGCCTCAAGAAAAAGTTTTTGACCCGCCGACGCTCCCGCAAGTGTCATTGCCCGAATTGAACTTGCCAACGCCCTCGCAAACACCTACGCCGCCGCCAATAAATCCTCCGTCCGTTCAGCAGGAGGAAGAGTCTTCAGGCGAAGTCGAGATGAAACTCTATTTAAATGGCGAACTCACCGGCAAGGAACACATGGTTTATCTAAGTGGCTGGCAAGATTGGTCGCGTGATAAGTACGGGCAAGTTCTCTTTCCAGACGGTTGGCATGCGCGGCTACTCGTTACGAATCACAGCGGCAAGGATTTAATCAATCCAAGTATCGAAGTCAACATCGGCAACGACAAAAAAAAAATCGACGTGTCCGCCCTTGCAAACGGTCAGTCGTTCGAGTTGGAAATTCCTTTGGGTAATAAGCTTGCCTCGCCCGAAAAGGGTAGCGGGCATCTTCAAATCATTTTGAATTCGGAAGGAAAGCCGGCACTTTTCCTTAACAAAACGTTCCGCCTTGTGAAGTGATGAATTTTTCTAAGTCATTGAGTGCCCGCGCCGGCAACGTGACGTTGCATCCAGTTGTCGCGCTTAAGTCGGCGGCTTAGTCGGAGTAAGTGCCCGCGTTCGTACGAAATGCATGCGCATTTCTACTTGCGATAAATCTTTCTAAGTCGTCGAGTGCTCGCGTTGCTAATCTTTCCTTGCGAAACTTTTTAGGCGTGCGACCTTCAAGCGGCGGCAACAATCCGAAGGTTACGTTCATAGGCTGAAAATTTTTTGTGACGGCTGTCGTTATGTAATTGGCTAAGGCTCCATGACAAGTCGTCGGCGGGAAGTTCAGCGGCTCCAGATTTTTTGCAAGCCGCGCCGCATTGACGCCCGCCATTAATCCCGCCGCCGCAGACTCGACGTAGCCTTCAACGCCTGTGATTTGTCCAGCGAAAAATATTCGAGGCGTGCTCTTTAATTGGAACGTCGGCAATAAAACTTTCGGCGAATTAATGTAAGTGTTCCTGTGCATGACGCCGAACCTTACGAACTGAGCCGCCTCAAGTCCTGGAATCATTTGGAAGACGCGCCGTTGTTCGCCCCAAGTCAAATGCGTTTGGAAGCCGACTAAGTTATAAAGCGTCGCCTCTCGATTGTCCTGGCGAAGCTGAACGACCGCATAAGCCTCATCACTCAAGCCGACGGGCTTAAGCGGACCGAACCTTAACGTGTCTTCGCCGCGTGCCGCTAAGACCTCAACGGGCAAACAACCTTCAAAAAAAATTTCCTGCTCGAATTCGTGCGGCTTAGTCTTCTCGGCGGCAATCAGTTCAGCGCGGAAGTTCAAATACTCATCGCGTGTCATCGGGCAGTTAATGTAAGCGTCGTCCTCGCCCTTGCCGTAGCGCGACGCCTTGAACGCTTTATCGAAGTCGACGGAATCCACCGTGACAATCGGAGCCGCCGCATCGTAGAAATAAAAATCATCGCCGCCCGTGAGCCGTTTAATCTCGTCAGCAAGTGCACCTTCCGTCAGTGGACCGCTCGCTATAATTATTATGCCGTCCAAGTCTTCAAGGCTCGTGACTTCCTCTTCAACGAATTGAACAACCGATTTAATCTTCTGCGTGACGAGCCGCCCGAACTCTTCCCTATCGACAGCCAACGCCCCGCCCGCAGGAATTTTCGCCGCGTCCGCCGCCGACATGATAACCGAGTCAAGACGCCGCATTTCCTCCTTGAGCACGCCGACTGCATTTGATAAGCCCGCCGCCCGCAATGAGTTACTGCAGACGAGTTCGGCAAAATTCCCAGTCTTATGCGCGGGAGTTTTTTTATTTGGGCGCATCTCATGCAAGACGACTTCGACGCCGCGTTTAGCGACTTGCCACGCCGCTTCAGAGCCGGCAAGCCCCGCGCCTATCACGTGAACGGTCACGACTTCGCCTCCGTCTTCAATGCCTTACGTTGTTTGCGAACTTCCGCGCGGTGTTTTATATCAGCCAAGATTTTATTCATAGGGTGATTTGCTCGCGTCGTGCAATTCTCGTTGCCGCAATAGAACATCGGCGCACGGTCTTTGAACTTGTGCACAAACATCGTCGCGCCGCACGTCTTGCAAGTCATTGCTTGCGGCTCGTCCCACGTCGAGAAGTCACACGACTCACAGCAATAAATAATTCGTCCGCGCGGCAAAGCTCGCTTAGCCAAATGCCTGCCGCACTTCGGACATTTTTTATCAAGCGGTTCAAGCAAAGGTTTAGTATTCTTGCAATCAGGATAACCCGAACACGCTAAGAACACCCCGTAGCGACCACGCCGAATTAACATCTTGCGCCCGCACTTATCGCAAACTTCATCGGACTCAACGACGGGTTCACTTTGCGGCTCAGCGTCCTCGCCGAGTTCAGACATCGCCTTATCGAAGGCGGCGTTAAACTTCGTGCAATAGTTTTCAATCACGGAAAGTTTTTGCGTCTGCCCCGCCGCGACCTCGTGAACTTGCACCATGATTTCATTATAAGACTTAGCATTGAACACGTCATCGAAGAAACCTGCGATTGCGTCAAGGACACGTTGCCCCAATGCTGTGACTTTGTACGTTGAATCCTCCGCCGTGATATATTTGCGCTTAATCAAACTAGCAATGCCGCCCGAATAGTATTCCGCCCAATCAACGCCGAGTTTATCAAACTTAGCCATTAACGCCGCGTCATTTGTCGTGCCGTCAAGCTCAAGCCGCGTCGAAGAATTTTTCTCCGTGAGCCGCGAATAAATCAAACTATACAAGCGGAACTGATACTCCGTCAAATAATCTTTAACGGCTTCCGGCTCGCGGCGTTCGCTCGTCAAGGAAATTTCTTTGCCGTGTGGATAAGTTATCAAGCCCGCGTAGCCGTCCTTCGCGAAGTTTATTCCCTCGTAGAGTTGGTCAGCTATGAACCGCGTCCGCCCCGCCGAGAAGTTCAGCTCCTTAAACGCAAGTTCTTGAAGTGTCGCCGCCGTCAAAGATTTTTTTATCGTCAAGACTTTCTGCGCGGGCGGCTCGGCGATTAACTTCAATAGCATGGCACGGAACCTGCCGACTTTCACGCCGCGCCAAATTTTTCGCTCAAGATATTCCCCGACTTTGTGGCTAACGTACTTATCAATCAGCTGCTTAGCTTGGAAAGCGTCCGCCAACTTATCATCAATCGGTCGTGCCGCGACGAATGCCTCCTTATAACTTTGCTTAGTCAACTCGTCAAGCGTGATTCGACAATGCGACAACGGATTGATACCGAAGACTTCACAATATTGACGCGCTAAGAACTCGCCCTGTTCATCGGGATTAGTCGCAAGAAATATTCTACGGGCGTTCAGTGTCTCGCGCTTGAGTTCGGCAAGCAACTTACCTTTGCCGCGCACCGTAATATAATCGGGTTGATAATCATCACTAACGCCTATTCGGCTCTTGGGTAAGTCTTTTAAGAAACCGTCCGTCGACACCACTGAATAATAACGCCCGATGAACTTTCTGAGCGTCTTTGCCTTCGCCGCGCTCTCGACGAGTATTAACGACTTTAAAACTTTTTCTGCCACCTGCTCATCCTCCAACTTTACGTTTATATCGTCCAGCGTCTTCCTCGACGCAATTTTTCATTTCAAGCTCAAGCATAATGCTCGGCAACTCGTTCGGGTTTATACCGTCAAGCTTATCAATAATTTCGTCGTCCGTGATGAATTTATCGAACGGAATCACTGCCAAGACCTTTGCCGCCGCGTCGTCTAAGCTAGGCTTCGATTCGGCTTTGCCTATCTTGTAACCGTCGACTTTGCGTTTATATCGTCCAGCGTCTTCCTCGACGCAATTTTTCATTTCAAGCTCAAGCATAATGCCCGGCAGTTCGTTTGGATTTATATCGTCAAGCTTATCAATAATTTCGTCATCGGTGATGAATTTATCGAACGGAATCACTTCCAAGACCTTCGCCGCCGTGACGTTCAAAATTATTTGCGGCTCCTGTTTAGGTTTATTCTTCGGGGCAAGGTCGTATTCGTTCAAAATGTCTTGCGCACCTTTAATCAATATCGCGCCGTCTCGAATCAATTCATTACAACCGCGGCTCATCTTTGCGTAAATTTGACCGGGAACGGCGAACACATCGCGCCCATAGTCGCCGGCATAACCGCTGGTGATTAATGCGCCGCTCCTTAAGTCCGCCTCGACGACGATAACGCCCTTACTTAGCCCCGCGATGATTCTGTTGCGTGCAGGGAAGGTGCCTAGATTGGGTTTAAGGTTCGGAGGAAACTCACTGAGGACGACGCCGCTTTCAGCAATCGCCTCGAAAAGTTTTTTGTTCTCGCGTGGGAAGATATAATTTATCCCGCAACCCAAGACCGCAACAGTTCTTCCCGTCTTCAACGCGCCGCGATGCGCAAAGGTATCAATGCCACGAGCCGCGCCGCTCACGACCGTTAGACCTGCCGCCGCGAGCTGTTCGCCGAGTTCAAGCGCGACGCTTTCGCCATAAGATGTATTGCGCCGCGAACCGACGATGCCAATTCTCTGCGCGTGCGGCTGAAGTGTTCCACGATAATAAAAAAACATTGGCGGCGTATCAATCTCTTTAAGAATCGGCGGATAATCCTCGTCGAAGATACAGCACAGTTTTATTTTCTGCCGTTCGCAATAGCTGACAAGATTTTCGGGGGCGTCGGGGTGTTGTTGACGGAAATTGATAAAAGCTTCGATGGCATTCTTACGGACGCCCGAATTGAATAGCTCTTCCACTGACGCCGCCCAAGCCGTCTTTGCATTGCCGAAAGCTTTTACCAGATGCGCAATGCTCTTGTTGCCTAAACCTTCCGCGCCGCCCATCGCCGCCATATAATATTTTTCCAAGACTTCCGCCCTCCCGCGCCGTATAATATCTTGCAAATTTTTTGACGTCAAGTGACAAAGCAATTTCCGCGTGATATACTTGCCGAAAAAATTTTAGGTGAGCTCATGAAGAAGAAATATGTTTACTTTCAACCGCAGTATGTAAACGGCTTCAAATGCGACGGCGCAAAGTGCGGAGCGCATTGTTGCAAAGGCTGGAGCATTTTTATAGACAAGAACACTTACAAGCAGTATTCGCGCCTTGATTCGCAGGAGATTACCTCGCATTTGCAATTCAACGCCGAAAAAGGCGAATATCGGATTCAGCTCGGCGGCAAGGCTTGTCCGTTCCTCAACGAAAACAAATTATGTAAGATTCAACTTAAGTACGGCGAAAAATTTTTGTCGCAAACGTGCGCCACTTATCCACGAGTTACAAGTTGCTTTGGGACTTTCTTTGAACGAGCACTGACTTTGAGTTGTCCGTTGGCGGCGGAGCGAATTTTATTTAAGCGTAAGCCGATGCCGTTTGAACTTGTCGAAGTGCCAGAGAAGGTTCATTCGCCCGGCGGAAAAATTTTCATGCAGTCAATCCAAGCTACCGACGAACTCAAAGCGCACATAATAGAAATTCAAATCGCGATGATTTCAATCTTGCAGGAACGCACGCTTTCAATCGACCAACGATTAATCGTGCTAGGCTTTTTCCTCGACAGGCTCGGAGAAATTTTTTCCGACTTCGACAAAGCGGCATTGACTAAATTAATCGCGGTGTACGAATCGAAGGACTTTCTGGCGGAGCAAGTGCCGTTGATGTTGAGCAGTGTTTCCTTCGACGCGGAAAAATTCGTTCAGCTGATGTCGAAGCTCTTAGATAAGATTGCTGACGAAGAGACCTTGCCTAAAGATAAACAGTTCATAAAGAGCGTCAAAGATACTCTTCAACACCTCGACGATAAAAAAAGTTTTCTTGGCGAACATTCGTTCTTCCTTGAAAATTATCTCGTCAATGAGTTGTTCTTAAATATTTTCCCGTGGAAGTTCGATGGGAGCCTTGCGCAGAACTTCGCAACCTTCGTAGCCGAATACAAACTCTTTGAGCTGGTGATTTTTGCCGCGAAGCTTAAGCTTTCGGATAAGCAGGCTTTGATTGAATTGGTTGGCTGGTTCACGACGCGCTTTGACCACAGCGGTGACTATAAGCAAATAATTCTTAACCATTGCAAGGGCATGGACGACCCCTTTGACTCAATGGAAAGCTTGCTTGAATCTGGCTATTAAAAAAAATTATCCCGACGTTGGTCGGGATTTTTTTATGCTGGCAAGTCTTAGTTTTGCTTAAGCATCAATTCTTTGTAGTGTTCGATTTTATAATCAAGCCGTTCAATCGTCGAGCGTAAATGCTCCATTTGATTTTGGAGCCGCGCTCTTTGTTCAACCAAAATATTTTTCCGCCGTTCAAGTCCGGTATTCGTCTGCATGAGCGAGACATATTCTATCAACGCTTCGATTTGTACTCCAGCATTGCGCATACACTTAATAAACGACACCCAGCCGCACGCCGCATCGTCGTAGTCGCGTATGCCATTCTTTTTGCGCGGCACCGGCGGGATTAATCCAATGCGTTCATAATATCTAAGCGTGTCCGCTGTTATATCGTACTTCTCACTGACTTCGCCAATCGTCATCAAACATTCCTCCGACTCAAAAATTTTCCGCAGTAAGTTTATCAGCTGAAGTCGGCTTTAAGTCAAGCTAAATCGTTGCGAAAAAATCTTTAGACGCCGTGTCCTCGAATATCTCAACGTCGAAATCCTTCAGCTCGTCTTTAAGATACTCGGCAAGCACGTGAACAATCGGAAATTCCGTGGCGAAGTGTCCGGCGTCAACGACGTGAATTTTATTTTCGACGGCGGCTTGAGCTTCGTGATATTTAACGTCGCCCGTAACAAACGCTTGCGCCCCGAAGAACTTTGCCTTTTGGATAATATCCGCGCCCGCGCCGCCGCACACGCCGACTTTGCTTATCAGAAAATCTCCCGCGTCGACGAGGCGGACGCTATCGGCATTCAGAACGCTTTTAACGTGGCGGGCAAACTCAACGGCAGTCATCGGAGTTTCGAGCATGCCGAGCCGTCCCAAAGAAAATTCTTCGTCGCCGAACATCTTAACATCGACAAGCCCGATTTTTTGGGCAAGCACATCATTAACGCCGCCCGCCGCGCTGTCCAAGTTCGTATGCGCCGCAAAGACCGCCACATCATTTTTTATCAAGCGTTCGAGTTTTCTTCCATGCGGCAAGTCAAAGCGGACATTCTTTATCGCGTGGAAGATTAGCGGATGATGCGCAACGATTAATTGCGCGTCAAGCTCAATCGCCCGCGAAATATTTTCGTCAAGCGCATCGAGGCAGACAAAAATTCTTTTGACTGTAGCCGACCAGTCACCGACCAAAAGTCCAGGGTTGTCCCACTCTTCAGCAAGACGACGCGGAGCCAATCTATTAACGACATCGGCAACGATTTGAACTGTGCACCTTCTCATTTAATCTACTCCCCAGCTATTGTTTAAAGCGACTTTGATTTTTCCGTAGCCGCAAGCACCGCTTCAATCAGCGCACTTCTAAAGCCGCCGCGCTCCAAAACGCGCACGCCTTCAATCGTCGTGCCTGCCGGGCTTGTGACTTTATCGCGCAATGCGTCGGGGTGTTCGCCCGATTGCAAAACCATCTTCGCCGCGCCTAGTAGAGTTTGTGCGGCAAGTTCAATCGCCTGCGCACGAGGCAAGCCCGCCGCTACTCCGCCATCACTCAAGGCATCAATCATCAGGAACGCATAAGCCGGACCCGAACCGCTTAAGCCCGTGACCGCGTCCATTAATTTTTCTTCGACTTCAACGGCTCGTCCCAGCGTCGACCAGAACTCTTTTATCGTCTCGCCGACCTGCGCGGCATTTTTATTCAGCGTGTAAGCCGTCATGCTCTCGCCGACCGAAACAGCGACGTTAGGCATGATTCGCACGATTTTATTATCGGGGAAGAACTTTTCAACGCTCGCCAACTTCAAGCCCGCGACAGTGTAAGTTATAATCGTCGACGCGGGAATTTTATTTTGCAACGCGGCAAAAGTTTTCTCGGCGTCCTTTGGCTTAACCGCAACAATCAACAAGTCCACCGCGTCAAGGAAGTTTGCCTCCGTCGAAGCGTTGA
>ODAJ012098495.1_pt1 | contig 14828 bp, 11 predicted proteins | sample 1539241 | NCBI WGS metagenome assembly ODAJ01 (sample SAMN02144231, study PRJEB22623) | gut metagenome | biome: sheep rumen | host: Ovis aries | place: New Zealand
AGCTTGCCCACCCGCCTCTTTAGCTCAGTTGGCCAGAGCACGTGATTTGTAATCTCGGGGTCGTTGGTTCGAATCCGACAAGAGGCTCCACCCATCCCCCCTATCTTCAATTGCCTGCGGAACTTGGCTTCCCCTGATGGCAGTTGAAGATTTTTTTTATTTTGCAACACCGCAAAAACAAAACGAGAGATGAAGCAGGAAATCAATCCCAAAGAATCGCCAAGGGCGAAGGCCTTCGAAATGTGGATGAAGTCGCCCATGCCCATGGTCACACTCACCAAGACGTTCGACGTAACCCCTCTCCGCCGCCTTGGCAGCCGTCGGGGCATAAAGTTCAACATGCTCCTGTGCTGGTGCATTGGCCGCGCTGCAAGCAGCATCGAAGAGTTCTTTCTGCTGATCGAGCAGGGCAAACTCTACCGATGCGACCGGCTGGCCGTCAATGTGATTGTCCATGATGCACAGGGGGGCATCAGCAATTGCGACGTGCCATATAGCGATGATTTCAGCCAATTCTCGGCCGACTATGAGCGGCTCACCCAATTGGCTGCCACCACCAGCCAGTCCATCGCCGACCCGGAAGCCGCTGTCGTCGGAACCTCCGCCGTTGTGGGCACGGAGTTGGACAGCATCGTCAACCAGTACAGCGGCATATATAACAACCCCTTCCTCGCCTGGGGCCGATACAGGCGCCATTGGTTCAAGACCACACTCCCCATTTCCTTCCAGTTCCACCATGCACAAATGGACGGCTGTCAGGCCGCCCAGTTCCTCGAGAACCTTCAGCAGACAGTCCGCCGAGAGCTCCTCGTCCCATAAAACCCCAAATAATGATGAAATACTTTATACAACTGAGCCGATGGCTGGCAGCCCATGCTTCGCTGTTCATCATCGCCATTGCGGTGCTGACGTTTTTCCTGCCCAGCATTTTCGAGTGGGTGCGTGGCACCACGCAAACCGTAATCCTTGGCATCATCATGCTGACGATGGGACTGACGCTCACCACCGATGATTTTCGCATTTTGGCCCGCCGCCCACTCGACATCTTGATAGGCGCATGCGCACAGTTCATCATTATGCCCTGCGTGGCCTATCTACTGGTACATGTTTTCAGGCTCGAGCCAGCGTTGGCCTTGGGAATCCTGCTTGTTGGCTGTTGTCCGGGCGGAGTGTCGAGCAACATCATGTCCTATCTTTGCCATGGAGATGTGGCCTTCAGCGTTGGGATGACATGTGCCTCAACCCTGCTGGCTCCCGTCATGACCCCTCTGCTCATGCAATTCACGGCAGGCGAAATCATCGAGATTGATGCCGTCGGTATGTTTCTGAACATCCTCATCGTGACAATCATTCCCGTAGGGACAGGCTGTTTCCTCAACTATATCTTCTCCAAAAGCAAGCATTTCCCGACCATCCAGTCGTTGATGCCAGGATTGAGTGTCATCTCGTTGGCATGCATCGTGGGCGGAGTGATTTCTACGGTTCACGACGATTTGGTGGCTCGCGGAGTGATGCTGTTCCTTTGGACGTTTGCCGTTGTCTTCTGCCACAACACATTAGGCTATTTTCTTGGCTACATGGCAGGTCGAATGTTCGGTTTCACAAAGGCCAAGAAACGCACCATCTCCATTGAGGTGGGCATGCAAAATGCAGGCTTGGCCACCGTTCTTGCCGGAAACTTCTTCGCCGCCCAACCGCTTGCCGTGCTCCCATGTGCCATCTCGTGTGCATGGCACAGCATCAGCGGCACCATTCTGGCAGGGCTTTTCCTCAAACAAGACGAGAAGAACCAGTAGTAGGCCACCCCTAGATACGTTTTGGCCTTTGCTGATGGCAGTGCCCTCTCGGATGCTTCTCACTCGGCTCCAACAATTTCAATGTCGCCAAATCCAATGCGTTTGCCCCTATACAGGCGGTCGGCCTCGAAACGGAACATTTTTGCTTTGACGGGAGAAAACCTGATGGTTTGCCAGATGGGGTTGTTCACAATGTTTGAAAACTCTCCCGACGCCAGTTTCTGCCAGTTGGTTTTGTCAGACGATGCCCAAAGGGTGTAGTGGGTGATGATGCCGTCTTTTGTGTCCTGAGGAGGCAAATAACGGAATGCAGTGAAGGTTTGCTCCTTGTCGAAGTCAATCATCATCTGTGTGGGGCTTCTGAAGAAGATGTGAAGGCGTGACGACTTCTTCTCACCAGCGTTGGCAATGTCGGCAGTGAGCGGAGGTGCCAAATATACTCCAATCTTCTGGATGATTGGCGAAGCCTTGCTGTCATTGATGTTCAATCGCAGTCGGGTGGCTGTGATGGTGCTGAAGCAGACAATGCGTCGGTGCCCAATGGTGGTCAGCCCGGTGTCGTGATTGGAGAGCTCGTCGCTGATGGGCTGCCAATGTCCGCGGACGAAGGCTTCGAGTGAAAATTTGCGTACTCGCTGTCCAAGGGCGATGTGTTCCTCCAGAACTACACGATTGAAGGTGGTTGGCTTTTTGAATTCGATAGTCAGCGAGGCTTGGGTCACACTGTCGTCGGTGGCCCAGTAGGTAGTGTTCTTTCCGTCGGTAGTCATGGCGGCAGAGAAGCGCTTGTCGTTGCCCCTTATGTTGGAGGCCGACGCTTTCGCCTTTAGGGCCAAGTCGGTCTTGAACACTTGCTTGATCATCTGTGCGAAAGCAATGCCGCGCAGGCTGTCGGTGGGATGGATGCGTCCGTTGGGGGCGACGGGGAAATTGAGCAGCAGTGTAGAGTTGCGTCCCACCGATTTATAATATGTGTCCATGAGCTTCGAAAGACTTTTCACATGCTCGTTTTCAGCGTCATGGTAGAACCATCCAGGGCGTATGCTCGTGTTGGTTTCGCCGGGCACCCAACTGTCACCATTTTCCACACCGTAGTGGAGCATGTCTCTGTCCACCACCCCCTTCTTGTTCAGCAGGCTCCAGTTTGTCTCGCCCACATAGCCTGCCTCGGTGCCAACCCACCGCAGGTCGCCACGGTCGCCGCCGTCGTTCCAGATGAGACAGTTGGGCTGCAGCTCACGAATCATCTTGTAGGTTGTCGGCCAGTCGTAATAGGTGGTGCGGTCTATCTTCCTCGTTTCGTTGGCTCCACCATAAAACCCGTCTCCTCCATTGGCACCGTCGAACCAAACCTCGAAAATGTCTCCATAGCGAGTGAGCAGCTCGCGCAGTTGATTGCGGAAATAGTCAATATAGGCCGGTCGGCCATAGTCGGCGTGATGGCGGTCCCACGGTGAGAGATAGACAGCAAATTTCAACCCTTCTGACCGGCAGGCGTCAGCAAGTTCGCACACCACGTCGCCCTGGCCATTCTTCCACGGAGTGTTCTTGACGGAGTAGTCGGTGTAGTCAGAAGGCCAGAGACAGAAACCACAGTGGTGCTTGGCGGTGAGGATGATTCCCCTCATTCCAGCCTGTTTGCACACGCTCACCCATTGCCGGCAGTCCTGGTCGCTTGGGTTGAACAGACTGAGGTCTTCGTTGCCAAATCCCCATTCCTGGTCGGTGTAGGTGTTCATCGAATAATGAATGAAAGCATACATCTCCATGTCCTGCCACTTGAGTTGGTTGAGGGTGGGAACTGGTTCTAGGGGCGCAGGTGGCGCCACCTGTGCAATTGCACTCTTGAGCATACACAGCACGATGGAAATGATAAAAACTCTTTTCATACCTAATGTGTTTTTGATAGTTTTATGACTCTTTGTAAACGTTGGTTCAAAGTTTTCCATGCAAAAATAGATAAAAAGATCGAGATTGCAAACCTGTGGAGCAAAAAAATGGCTGTTCATTCCCTCATCTCCACTCCTTTCCAACCGTCTGCCATGAAGGTGCTGATTGTTGTCATCACAAAATCCGCTGAAAAAAAAAGGAACTCCCACGGGAAATTGGAAAAAAACGATTATTTTTGCCCACCGTATGAATTAATAGCCCCCTCCGACTCCCCCTGGGGGGAGAGATTGTCTGTGCGTTGGGTCTTCCCCCCCCAGGGGGGATGAGAGGGGGGCTCCCGCTTACTCCTAGAAAGCGGAGCTTCCGAAACTTGATTAATAATAAGTGCATTTTATGAAGACAAAGCAAATGAAAGAGCGAATCGCCTTTTTAGATTACATCCGCGTTGTGGCCTGCCTGCTCGTCATGGTGGTCCACGCCAGTGAACAGTTTTACAACATGGGCCCCATATCCCAGGTGGCCAACGACGACAACCGCCTGTGGGTGTCGGTCTATGACGGATTTTTCGGGCGCATATCCGTGCCGCTGTTCATGATTGTCTCGGCCTTCCTGCTCGTACCCATGAAGCAAGGCACCACGATGAGCCAGTTCTACCATCGTCGTTTCCTTCGCATTCTGCCACCCTTCGTTTGCTTCCTGGTGCTTTATGCCCTTCTGCCAGCGTGTTGGGGTGCTTTCACATGGCATGAGGCTTTTGAACAACTCAAGATGGTGCCTTTCAACTTCCCGCAGTGGGGCGGTCATTTGTGGTTCATGTATCCGCTCATCAGCCTCTATCTCATTATCCCTGTGGTGTCGCCATGGCTGCAACAAGCCCGTGCCAAGGACGAACTGATCTTCCTCGGCCTCTTTGCCTTCTCTACACTCATCCCCTGGCTGCACCGCTTCGTGTCGCCCGAACTCTGGGGCGAATGCTTCTGGAATCAGTTTTCAGCCCTGTGGTACTGCTCTGGCTATCTGGGCTACCTTGTACTTGCCCACTATATACGTGTCCATCTGAAATGGTCACAGTCCAAACGGCTTGCCGTTGGAGTTGCCTGTTTCGTCGCAGGCGGACTGTTCACCGCTTGGAGTTTCTGGTGGAAGGCAGTGCCGGGCATCCAGATGGAAACGCCGGCGATGGAGTGGTCGTGGGAGTTTTGCACACCCAACGTGCTTCTAGCCACCTTCGGAGCGTTTCTGTTGTTTACGACCATACAGAAAGCGCCCCGGTGGATTACAGCTCTAGCCAAACTCACCTTCGGTATGTATCTTATGCACATTTTCTTCCTTGCGTTCTTTGCAGGAAAGGTCATTGGTGACGATGCAGCCCATCCGCTGCTGCCCGTGTGGCTGGCCATACCCGTTGTGGGCTTGCTTACGTTCCTTTGTTGTGCGCTCGTAACAAAACTCATCTCGCTGATACCGGGCAGCAAATATGTGATAGGTTCATGAATCATCGGCTATTCCCCTTCCAGTCCGTCGCTCTCATGTCGCTGTGTTTTTTCGTTAGCAGCCATGTTCGCATGGCAAAGAAAAAAATTGCATAAAAGACAATGGAATAGGATTTTATTTGTTATCTTTGCAATCGTATAGCAGAAACTAACCTTTTAAGAAAAAAACGGAAAGAAATGACACGAACCAATGTACTTTTTGTTTTCTTGGCGGCGTTGCTGGGGCTGGGCGTTGACGCACAGGCCCAGCCGCTGGTCAGAGCGCATGTGGAAACTGGCGACGTGGAGGGCGTGGCCGACGGCGACGACCTGACGGTCTTCAGGGCCATTCCCTACGCCCAGCCTCCTGTGGGCGACCTGCGGTGGAGGGAGCCGCAGCCGGCAAAGCCCTGGAAAGGGGTGCTGAAAGCCGACAAGTGGGGGCCGTGGCCTCCACAACCCACCCGCAACGGGCTGACCGAGGACATGATGAGCGAAGACTGCCTCTATCTGGCCATTGCCACCCCGGCCATTTCTGCCGCCGAACGGTTGCCGGTGATGGTGTGGATTCACGGTGGCGGATTCCAGACCGAATACTACGGCAACGACCTGTGGACGTCGCTGGCGCGACGGGGCGTTGTGGTGGTGAGCGTCGAGTATCGCACGGGCGCGCTGGGATTCATGGCCCACCCCGAGCTGACCAAGGAGTCGGCCACGGGCCACTCGGGCAACTACGGTCTGCTGGACCAGATTTTTGCCCTGCGGTGGGTGCAGCGCAACATCGGCAGTTTCGGAGGCGACGCGGGCCGCGTCACCATCTTCGGCGAGTCGGCGGGAGCCATCAGCTGCAGCATTCTCTGTGGCTCGCCTCTGGCCAAAGGCCTGTTCCACGGAGCCATCAGCCAGAGCGGCGGCTCCTTTGCCCCCTGGACCCATGGCGGGCGCACCCTGCTCACCAACGCCTCGCAGCGCGGGGCCGAGCAGCACGGACTGGCCTTTCAGCGCCATCTGAAGAAACGGTCGCTCAAGGCCTTGCGCCAGATGCCGGCCAACCAGCTGGTGGGGCGCGATGTGGGCTTCGGCGGATTCTGGCCCTGTGTGGATGGCTACGTCATCACCGACGACCTCTACCGCAACTACGAGCGAGGCAACTACAACGATGTGCCCGTCATCGTGATGACCAATTCCGACGAGGGTTCGCTCTTCGCGGGTCCGGTTTCTCCAGCCGCCTATCAGCAGAACGTCAGGCAGACCATGGGACCTTTTGCCGACGAGGCGCTGCGGCTCTATCCCGGCAACACCGACGAGGAGGCCTACTTTGCCAATGGCGACATGTTTCGCGACATTGGCTTTGCCTGGCCCTCGTTCGCTTGGGTCAACTTGCAGTCGCAAACGGGCAAGAGCCCAGCCTATGCCGCCTTCCTGGCGCAGCCGTCCCAATTGAGCATGGCGGGTGGCAAGAAACGCCGCGGCGTGTCGCATGCCGACGACATCCTCTATCTCAACAATGCCTTCGCCTCGCAACCCGACAAATATCCCGCCGAAGCGGCCCTCTCCGAAATCATTCAGCGGTATTGGGTGCAATTTGCCAAAACGGGCGATCCCAACGCCAAGGGACTGCCCTACTGGCCTCGGTTCAGCAGCGATCGGCCCACCACCATGCAGTTCAGCGATGGGGCCTCGCTCATCATGGTTCCCAACCGAGACAAGATAGACTTCATCGAACGCTTCTACCAGTGGAAACGGCAGGAAACCGAACGCGAACACTGAGCCCCCCTCTCATCCCAGCCCCCCTCTCATCCCCCCTAAAGGGGGGAAAGGCTACGGGTAGGCGAGCTTGCTCGGGAACCAAAGGTCGCTGGCCGAAAGGCTACGGGTAGGCGCGACAGCGGGAATGGGGAAAAGCAATAGCCCCAACGCGAAGGAAGCCTCCCCTACGGGGGGAGGTTTGGAGGGGGCCATCCTCTCCCCCCAGGGGGAGTCGGAGGGGGCTGTCAACCGTAAACTATAAACTATAAAATTGTCATGAAAACCATTCGTATTGCCCTCATGCTGTCACTGCTCATGGCCACGGGCCATGTGGGTGCCCAGCGGCTCATACTCACCAAACGCTTTGGAAGCGACTGGAACACAACCACCCTGACGTCCGAAAACAAACCCAATGGCTACATGTATCGGATGAGGGTGGATGTGCGGTGCAGCGACCTGCCTCGAGTGCCCGCCATCGAAGACCTTGAACTCTACATCGCCGAGCCCATCGACACGGGCTGGATGGCCCTCTACCGCCGCTCGGCGGGCAGCACCGACTACCTGTTCATCGTCGTCTTCTACGACCACGACAAACAGCCGCGCCAAGTGGTCAACCTCGGCGCCATTGCCAACAACGACTATTGCGAGGTGCAGGACATCCGCTGGGACAGCCAGAATCATCGCCTGCTCTTCAACATGGCCTGCCCCAGCTACGCCTCGGCCATCGGCGGCAAGGGCAGCAAGCTCTACAGCTACGACCCCGCCTCGGGGCGCGTAGTTTGGGAGACCGACTATCTGGTGAGCAACGACATCTTCATCACCGACAGCCGATACGTATTCTGCTCCTACGGCTTCACGTCTGAGAAGAAGTTCCTCTATATGCTCGACAAGCAGACGGGCCGCGTCTATAGCAAACTGCCCATGGTCTTCAAGGTGGAATACATGGAGTTGAAACAAGAAAACGGCCGCGAGATGCTCTATGTGGTCGATTACAACAACCACCTCTTTTCGTTTGCCGTGAGCGACACCCCCGCCAAACCGACTGCCACCCCGGCGCCCGCCAAAGGCCAGGAACCCGAAGTGTTCACCGTAGTGTATGCCACGAGCGACGACGGATTCCTCAACGTGCGTCGGCAACCCACCACCAAGTCGCCAGTCGTGGAGAAGCTCTACTCCATCTTCCATGGCATGGGCAACGGCGTACTCCTGGAGAAAGGCCCCACCTGGAGCAAGGTGAGCGTGTGGGGGAAGACCGGCTGGGTGTATAACAAATACCTGGGCTACCAAACGTGGTACAAGGGTGGGGGAAAGCCAGTGCTCGTGGCCACCCGCGACGACACCCCCATCTTTGGCGAGAACTATGCCGACGATGGCGACTTGCCCGTCTTCGTGCGGGTGAAGAAAGGCACCGTCATTGCCGACCAGTTCGAAGAACACAATGGCTACTACGAACTGCAAACCGCCCACGACTTCCTCTTCATCAGAAAAGAGGACGCCACAGTGAGGAAGTAGAAAGCTATATGGGTGTGGAGCACTTCTGGAAAATGTATAATCTCAAAGCAGAAGACGATTTTATGAAGGAGATATTAGAAGGTGCTTTTGTATATCTTGCTCGTTTCATGGAAGATTTCTGCAAATACAGAGAGACATACCGAACCTTCTATAAGGCAAAAGAGAACCATATCAATAGCCTTATGAGGCGATTATTATAAGATTAACTAAAACCTCCCACGTTGCAGTATTTGCGCCTTGGGAGATTTTTTATATAGGCATAGCCAAAGGCAGTGAAAATTATATCTTATGCATAGAGCTTGATGATGCACCGTTCTCAACGCCTCCATCTGAATGTATGAATGAAAATACTTGCAAGCCTCCTTTAACTCTAGATTGTTCTAAGTCAGAAAAAAATGCAATAGAAATGTCGAAGTTTTATGCAAAAAAGAAATAGTACAGATCTATATAGTTGTCTAACTCTTTTATAAAATGAATTACATTTGGGTGTTCCATTAGCCAAATTGCTAACCGATTACAATTCAACCAGATTCTCATAAGGATTTGGTTCGAACATACAAAGAGGTTATTACGGATATAACCATTAATCCTGCAAAACGTTTTGTTCTTTATTGCGGCCATATATACTTTTTCTCGCAAGATACGATTTGGTCATTCCAAAGTCAAGGGCAAGAATAAAGAATCAAAAAATCCCCGTGATATTGCAGTCACGGGGAGCCGCTAAAGAGCGGAACTATGTTGGTTTAATAACTACAATATAAAGAGCTAAACCAACAGGGCTGGCACAGAAGATTTATCACTTTTGCGAGTGTACTTCCTTCCTGGTTCAACCTGCGATGTTACTATTCGATTCTTTTCAAAGTCCGATAGTAGAGCACCGCAGTCCGCAGGCTTTGACCTTTCGGTCTCGGAACTGCCCATTCCTACGTATTTTGCGATGTTTAATGCTGCATTATAATCACGGTTGGCAGTGAATCCGCATTGAGGGCAACGGAAAGTGCGATGCCTAATAGTCAGACCTTCCACCTCTGTGCCGCATTGTGAGCAGACGGGTGAGGTCTTTGTGAAGGCAGGAACTTCTACGGTCTTACGCCCCATACGCTTAGCTTTGTTGATGATAAGAGTTTTCAGTGTGTACCATGCCGTGTCTCTCATTTGCTTGTTACCTTTCCGTTTGTTTTTCCCCATATTGCCCTTCGACATCGGCTCAATGTTGAGTGTTTCGAGTGCTATATCCGAATAATGACGCACAAGGCATGAAGTCAATTTTTGGTCGAAATCATCACGTATTGACCACGAACGGCGAAGTAACTTGGAGTATCTGGCACAAGCCTTGATGTAGTTCTTGCTCTTCTTTACGCCTTTCTTGTGTTGTCGCTTGCTGTGAGGATGCTCACATCTTTCACTTTTTCTCTGAAGGTGGATGATGTGCTTCTCCATCTTTTCAAGAATTTTAGGGTTTTGAACTAATGTACCATTACTCAATGCCATTAATGTATGTACACCAAGGTCAATACCGAGTTGACCGGCCTCTACTGCTGGTTTGTGTGTTCTGTTGTATTCTTCTTCTGATATCTGAACGCAGAACACCGCATAGAATTTATCGGAATGTTGCTTTATTGTAACACTACTTATCTTACCATTGAAGCGAAGAGGTTCCATCATTTTAACATAGGTATGGTCTTTAGCTATGCGTAGATACTGGTGCTTGTGTTCAAGGTTATGCGGCATATCTATGAACGCCTTAGAGTTCTTGTTTGTGTCAGACAATAGCCATGCATCAGCTTTATATGTGAAAGACCCGAAGCGGTCACGCTTCCTTTTCTTCGTTGGTTTGCCGTATTTGCCATCACCTTTTTTCTGAGATTTAAAGTAATCCAGGTAAGCTCGCTGTAGGTGTCTGAAAGTATATTCTGGTACGCTTTTGGAAACTTTAAGTACAAAAGGGAATTGCTCCGCCTTAATGCTATTGAAGATTTTCGTTAGTTCAATTGCACTACGGTGTTTACCTTCCTTTGTAAGTTGCTCCCAAGTATCAATGCCCCAGTTGTAGCAGAACCGAGCAACACCAAATGACTTGCGGAAGAATGTCTTTTGCTTATTGTTTGGCTTAATCTCTATACGATGGTGGATATACATGCCCAAAATTATTTGTGATTGCAAATATATACATAAAATCTCAATGAAAAGCATCCCATATCAACAAATATAGTTAAAAGGTGTTCTTTTCATTATTTTTTCACAATATGATATCCAACAAACATTATTATATGCTACCTAGGCAATTGAATCGTCAAAGAAGGCTAATACAGATACTACGGGAAGTGTTTTTTTATTTATCCACTTAACTCTAAAAGCCATGATACAGATGACCATCAAGGTCAGTTAGGAATTGGAGGTGGAAACGAATAGTTGTCATTACTGTTTTTATCACTGTATCGGGAAGAGCCGTAAAAGAATCTTCCTGTTTTTAGGTTCTTTCTCAACAAATATGAGTAACTTTGCAGCCAATAATTGTTTTATTTCTGAATATCATTATGAGAACATTCAAAGAGAATTTAAAATTATCACTCAAAGATAAAGTCGGCGAAATAAAAATGAATCATGCCACTATTGAGTTTGATGGGTCGAATTATATTATAAGTGCGACAAGTCCTGAAGATAACCGTTTGTCGATGCTTTCAAATGAATTGGTCAATAACCCGACAAGTTTTAGTGACTATATAAACAATTCATCTATGGTTTTGGGAGAAGAATGTAATTATGATTTCTCTGGAACAGTATTGCTACACACAAAAGTAGAATCCACTGTATATGGCGCAAAGTATCAATGGGAAATAAGTTCTTTTAAAAAAGCGATGGAGGCAAACGAAGAAGAAGGATTTTTGTTTTATGTTGCCACTATAGATAAGAAATGGCGTGTTAAGGGACTTGATGATAAAGACGTTGAATTTGAATATAGATACAACAAATTTTTACTCTCACAAAATGACGAGAATGATATACTGATTAAATCGAAGAGAGACAACCCATACAAGGACATGGTTGTATCCCTGTTATCGCTATTCCAGGGAACGGCTATGGAAATCCGTTGTAAGGAGGATTGTAAAGGAGGGAAAAAGACAAAAACGTACCTACCCGTGCAATATCGATTTAGTGAACGATCTCCATTTGTCAAAGACATGAACTATTTTGAACCTATAGCATTAAAAGATTTCATGCAAAGTTCTCTTAATACTGCTGATACCTATTCAGACAGGACGAAGAAGGATTATATAGTGAAAGCCATAGAAAGATATATTGTTTCAAAATATGTAGACAATCTGACCAAATTTGTATATTTAGTTTCCATCCTTGAAGTCATAGCCGAAAAAGTAGAGAAGGTAAAGACAACAGAAAAAGTGGTTGATAAGGACGGTAAAGAGCATAACCATCAGCGAGATGCCTATGATATTGTAAACGAATCCCTAAATAGGAAAAACATAGATATAACTAATTTGAATGCTACTATTAAAGACTGTGTTGGTTTAAACAACTTTGTGGCCCTGAGGAATGAAATATTACACAAGCTTCCTTCAGAAAAAATTATTGATTATTTGAACTTCAAATATCCTATGTCATATTTGGAATTTACTGTATGCATAGTAATACTTCATCACTTAGGTTTCGACAATATCCGCTTCCGAAATGGTTTTAAACTGAATATATTCAAAGAGTTGTAATATGTAAAAAATCTACCATGTCGGCTATACCACAAAACTATCTTTCACAAAAAACGCTCAGCCACCTGAAGCCGCAACAGGGATTGTCAGAGCGTTATCAACGTCGTGCGATTGATGTGACGCTGGCCTGTAAGTTAACGCTGACCTATGGCAAGTATCATCTGGCGATGCTGCATAGAGAGTTGACTATGAGCGAGGAGCGGACAACCTATCAGCAGGCAGAGAGAACTGCGGACATGATGAATCAGATTACCGTATTTCATTCGTCACCCTCTGACTTCATGCATACACGGGAGGAAAGCACAGACGATTCTATCGCCACTTATAGGGAGTTCAAGCTACTCGTAAAGGAATATGCTGATGATTATTTCGTGCCAAGTGTAGTAGAACAATTTTGCAAAAAGGTGTATGAGGATGAAGAGCACTTCATATTCTTCAAGCCTTTCTGTAACCTGTATTTCTCAGTATATGCTGATGCCCTCTTACGATATCAGCAGGGCAAGATAGATTATGCTACCTTCTGTCAGGAATTCCAGGAACTGAGTTGGATGGACGGCAGTAGGACACCTCTTGATGGAAAAAGGTTGAAGATGTATATCATGTCGATGCGAGAAGTGGTTAACAGTTATAAGGCTCTGAATGAAGAGGGAGGACATTAGCAACTTGCCTCAGTCCCACCAAGAATAATAAGTATAATCGATAGTTGCACTTCAGTTTTTCGCTGAATTTCGGAAGTAGCACTTCCGATTTTCAGCGTTTTTTCTTGCGTTGTATAGAGTTTTTCGCTAACTTTGCCTTGTCCATTCAAAAAGGGAAAGCGGAAAGCATACCTGCTAAGGAAATAAAACAATCTGAATAGCTATGAAAAGAGTCTTACGCGTTGTTGCCATCGCATTGCTGATTGCCATCGTTGGCGGATGCATCTACCTGAACAGGATGATGCCCATCATTACGGGCTATGCGGCGAAGAATCTGGCTTCGGCGGTGTTCGTCTCGGGGCGGGAGGCGAAGGACGTGGAGGCGACAGACTTGAACTTTTCGCTCATTCGTTTCACAAGCAACACGGTGGACTATGAAAAGAAGACGGTGACCAGCCGATTCCTCTGGGGCGAATCAACTGCCGTATATCGCGAAGGCTACGGCGTGACCTTGCTGCGAGGGGCCACGGCCGACGAGTTGCGGCGACAGCGTTTCCCAAAGGATATGTTCAGCCAAGTGCTGGCGCAACAGGATTCCACCGCGGCGAGGCTACTGCCAGCGGGCGACTCGGCCTTGGCCAAACGGCTTGCCCCTATCGCCAAGGCGTTCGTCGGCGAACGTGCCTACGGCGGTCATCCTTTTGCTTTCGTGGTGCTGCACAAAGGGGGCGTGGTGGCGGAATGCTACGACAAGGGCATCACTCCCGACACGAGGCTGCTCAGTTGGAGCATGGCGAAGAGTTTTGCCAATGCGCTCATCGGCATCATGGTGAAGGACAGTCGGCTGGACATTCATGCGCCGATGGAGATTGCCGAATGGCAGGGCGACGGGCGAAAGGCGATCACCTTGCACGACCTGATGCAGATGCAGAGCGGACTGGAGTGGAACGAGGACTACGGGGCGCGTTCGGACGTGAACGTCATGCTCCACTGCGAACGCGACATGGGGCTCTTTGCGCTCTCAAAACCTCTGGAACATGCCCCGGGCACACACTGGCAATACTCCAGCGGAGCGACAAACATCGCCATGCGCTATCTGCGAAGCCGCTTTCCATCCGACGAGGCGATGCTCCGCTATCTGCACTCGCGGCTCTTTGCTCCGCTGGGCATCGTAGCGCCGGTGTTCGAGCAGGACATGAGCGGCACGATTTTGGGCTCGTCGTACCTCTATGCCACGGCAAGGGACTACGCCCGATTCGGACAGTTGTTCCTCGACGACGGCTGCGTGGGGAGCGAACGGATTCTGCCGGAGGGATGGGTGGACTATACGCGCACACCGGCTGTCGGCAGCGGCAACCGCTATGGTGCTTTCTTCTGGCTGAACAGCAGTGGCGAGTTGCCCGATGTGCCCCGGGACATGTTTTATTGTGACGGGCACGATGGCCAGGACATCTTCATCTTCCCTGCGCAACAGTTGGTGGTGGTAGTCCTGGGCTTCTCACCGAAGCCGGACAACGTCATCGACTTCAATGCGCTGCTGAGGGATGTATTAAAAGTGAAAAGTGAAGAGTTTTTTAAAGTGAAGAGTGAAAAGTTAAGAGTGAAGAATCTTTGGAAGTGAAGAGTGAAAAGTGTTCTGTTTCATCACTCAATCACAAAACTGCGGGGATAGAAGTCGCTGTAGAAACGGCCGTCGGTGGCGGTGAACTTCAACACGCAGTAGTTAGGGTCGGTTACACCACTGGGATAGTACTGCTCGTCGCCCTCGCGCCAGATCATTTCTTTCGAGGCGGCATCCGTCAGTACCTCCATCGTGCCGCGAAGCATCATGGCCTTGAAGCCCTCCGTGTCGCAGAAATAGATGCTTGCCTTGGGGTTCGCTTTGTAGTGGGCTACACGTATTGAGAACGTGTTGGTAGTAAAGTAGAATGTCTTGATGCCATCGCGCTTGCGTGGTGACAACATAGCCTTGGTCCAAGGGAAACCGTCCTGATCTACGGATGAGATGTAAGCGATGGGCAGTTTGTCGGCCATCTGGGCAATGAGTTC
>ODAJ014770692.1_pt1 | contig 14827 bp, 11 predicted proteins | sample 1539241 | NCBI WGS metagenome assembly ODAJ01 (sample SAMN02144231, study PRJEB22623) | gut metagenome | biome: sheep rumen | host: Ovis aries | place: New Zealand
ATCTGCCTGGTATGCCTTTCTGCGTTCCTCGCTGTTAGGTCTGTGCTTGTCGATACAATCTACGCTCAGCCCATGGAACATATACAGCGGCCCCATCCATTCCGAGTCACGCTTTGCCAGATAGTCATTCACCGTTACCACGTGGACACCGTTTCCAGTCAGGGCATTCAGGAACACTGGACATGTAGCGACAAGTGTCTTACCTTCACCGGTTGCCATCTCGGCAATCTTACCCTGATGGAGCACTATACCACCGAACAGTTGCACGTCATAGTGCACCATTTCCCACTTCAGGTCATTGCCGCCTGCCGTCCAGTGGTTATGGTATATAGCCTTGTCACCGTCAATGGTGATAAAGTCCTTGCTTGGGTCAGCAGCCAGTTCACGGTCAAAGTCCGTAGCAGTCACTACAGTCTCCTCGTTCTCCGAGAACCTACGAGCCGTTTCCTTTACTATCGAGAACGCAACAGGATACACCTCGTCCAGCGCCTCCTCCAGTTTGTCGAGAACCTCCTTGTCCAGTTTGTCTATCTGGTTAAAGATTGGTTCACGTTCATCAATAGATGTTTCTTCTATCTTCGCCTTGAGGTCGTCAATCTGAGCCTTCAGTTCCTTCACAGAACCCTGCACAAAAGCCTGTATCTCCTTGCTCTTGGCACGCAGTTCGTCATTTGTCAAAGCCTGAATAGCAGGATAGGCATCCTTCACCTTGTCAACCAGCGGCTGTATCTTCTTTATGTCTCTACTCGACTTATTGCCAAAGAGAGCTGATAATATTGAGTTGAAATTCATATCTTGTTTCTTCTGTTTTTTTATTTATAGCACGGCACATTTGTATGTGTATATACGCGCGCAAACACGATTTGGGCAACAAAATTATAAAAAAAAACGCAAACTGGCAAATATCCACATTTTTTTTAACCTATTTTATTGCATACTGCGAAAATATTTTTACCTTTCACCTGCGGTTTCACCCTGACAGTAGGTTACAAGTTCGGTCTGTAAAATGAACGATGAACAAAATGAACAAACTGGAAGCGTAAAAACTTCCAGTTTTTTTTAAAGCCGATAGTGTTTACGGTCTTTTTTGCCGTTGAAGGTCATCTGTATTGACGGGACTTGCTCGTAGAGGAGTGGGACTTTGTGTTTTTCAAGTTTTGCCAGAAGATAGCGAGCGAGGTCTTTCTTGCTTATTTCCTTGCCATCGTGTGTGGTATATAACAGTTTCAGGGCTGTTCCGAGAATGATATGTGGTGCTGCGATGCAGATGCACTCCCTTATACCGGTATATTCGTTTGCAGCATCTTCCACCTCCAGCGGATTCACCTTATATGCTCCTGTATTTATCACGTCGTCATCACGTCCGAGGATATGTAACCGTCCCTCTTCATCTATCATGCCTTTGTCGGACATCTCCACTGCCCCACCCCTGAGTATCTCACCTGTCAGCAGCGGGTCGTCAAGATATCCTGTCATCAGAGTTTTTCCGCTGCAAAGAATATGTCCCTGCGAAGAGATGGCAACAGAAGAGTTTTTCATAGGGCGTCCAACACATCCAGAGATGCATTCTTCCTGATAGTTGTAGGTCGTTATAATTCCACTTTCTGTTGAAGCATAAGTGTTAAAGAGACTGGTATGGGGCAACAGTTGGCACAGGCGTTTCATATCGCTTTCGGACATTGGAGCACCACCTGTTTCAAGGAAGGCAATCCTGTCAGCATAGCTTGACAACCTGTCACTACACAACTGCATAAGCATCTTAATGCTCGATGGTACCATGAAGGTGGCAATCTTAGTGGCAGAAGAGTCTATCACTTCGAAAAATCTTTCCATCGCCTTCAGGCCCTCCAGCAGGTAAATTGTCATGCCCTGCATGATGCATGGAAATACTTTTGACCATGCGCCGTAATGATTCAGCGGACTGCAGATGATAAATGACAGATTTTCATTATATCCGTGTGCTGCTATGAGGTTTTCGGAATTGGCGATAATAGTTTCATGACTTATGATGGCGCCCTTCGACTTGCCCGTTGTTCCTGTGGTAAAAAGGATGTCGGCTGTACCTTCTGGCACACTCGACGTTTTAAGGTATTCCTTGTATTTCCAAAATTTCTCTTCAGAGATATCACTTGCCAGAGGAACAACAATGCCGCGATTGACATGGATGGCAAAATAACTGACAAAATAATCTATTGAGGGGATTGCCCTGAGGGGTATTATATTCCCTTCGGACATGCCTGCAGCAGTCAACTCAGCTGCCCTGTTGAGGATTGCAGAGTATAGTTCGCCATAGGTTATCTGTTCATTACCACAGACGAAAGCCAGCCTGTTGGCATTCCTTATGAGAAAATCTTCAATATTCAATCTTCAATTGCACTAGTTTCACGAGACTGTCTATATTTTTCAGATTTCTTGGTGTTATATCCGAGGCATCCAGTTTTATGCCATACTTCTCTGAGAGGAGCATGATAATGGTAGTTACCCCCAGAGAATCCAACTCACCAAGAAGGAAGTCGCTATTCAAATCGACTAACGGAAGGGCCTCTTCCAGTAAATGCAGTATTTCTTCTTTCATTTTTCTTACATTTTACCTTTCACTTCTTAACTAAAATACATATTCTTCACCAACCCTTTGGCGCAGTATTGTGCCAGGAGTTTTTTGTCTTTATCCTCTTCAATGGCATATATCGTTTTATCGGGATGTACCAATGCTGCCAACAGCGCCAACGCTCCACCGCCGCTATTCTTTATGGTCATTGTAGGACTGTCATCGGCATTGTCTATACCTGCGAGATTCTCTTTGCTGAGGGCCCTGCAAGCCTCTGCATACACTTCCCTACCCTTATAGAGATAGCGTTCCTTTACGAGAGGCATGAAATATGACGTCGTTTCCAGGTTACGTTTTATCCTGTTATATTCCGTAAAAAAATGCCTATGTATTCTGCGTGTTGTCTCCTGATAATCCTCTCCCCACAGAGGTGAAGCCGATGTAATGCGCTCCCCCACTATCACGGTTGCAGTAGAGGGATTGATAGCGAAACTCCGTGGCGGCATAGCATTATTCAATCCATGCAGATAGATTGGCAAGATGTCGAGGTTCAGCCTGCTGGCAAGCATAAAAGCACCCTTATGGAATCGCAATATCGTAGAATCGGGGTTACGTTCCCCCTCAGCATATATTGCTATGCTGTAGCCCTCTTTCACATATCTTTCGAAGAGAGGAAGGTCATCCTCGAACCTGTCTTCTATGACAGTATAGAAATCCAGCCAACCGAACATTCTGCGCACTATCGGATTCCAGCTTGAGTGTTTATTTGCCACAATGATGATGCGAGGGCTGAGAGCCATCAGGTAGGCAGGGTCTATCATCGACTGATGATTGCATATTATGACACAGGGTTTTCCGAATGTCTCATTGTGACGGTTTATGATTTTGTTCTTCAGTCCCGGGAACAGTCGCAAATCAAGGCGATGGCTTGCTGTGGCAATCCTGTGAAGGAGGTTTTTCGTCCATTCCCTCTTGCCAAAGAATGTGAACAATACGAACCCGATAATATAACCTATACACAGTTGTGTCAGCCACCATATTCCACAGAACCATGCCCTTGCCAATGCCCCAAGAGTCAATGGACGCTTACGATATTGTCCACGACTCCTGGTAATCCAGTTAAAGAGGAAAGGTGGTATGAGATATGCCATCAGCACCACGCTGAACATACCGATGATGGTAACCTCTGCCAAAGAAAGGAGAGCAGGATGTTTGGCAACTATCAGCGACCCGATGCCGATAAACATTATCAGTGCCGAGAGGATGATGCTGTTTTTATAAGATGCCAGCATAGGTTTACGATAGGCATATTCGTGGGAACATCCTTCTGTCATGAAGATGGTATAGTCATCGCCCTGACCAAAGATGAAGGTGGCAAGGATAATATTCACTATGTTGAATTTTATGCCAAAGAGAGCCATGAGTCCCAATATCCATATCCAGCTGACCGCCATAGGCAGGAAAGAAATTATGGCAAGTTCGATGCGTCCGAAAGAGAGCCAAAGGAATACGAATACTATAGCGGAACATGCTATTCCTATATAGTTGAAATCGTCAGAGAGACTGTTGGCAATGGCACTGTTCATACTTTTCACATCAAAGCTGCCGGAGAAGAGTTTTTGGGTATCATGCAGATGACTATTCTTTACCCTCACCCTGTCAACGACAGAATATCTTTGCTGCGATGTGTCGATGCTTATATTCTGCATGAAAACGGTATTCGTCAACGTCGAGAAATAGTCAAAAGACCTCAGCTTATAGTGGCGCGATATTATCTGGAAGAAGTCATCAAAGGCATCATTGCAGAATCCTGCATCAGCAGCTTCCTTCTGCAATTCATTCCGGAGGATGCCGAAGTGTTTTCCCACCAGCTTCTGCCATCTTTCGAGACGCCTCTGCTGCTCCGCCTTGGAAGTGATAAAGGCAGCTGTATTCTCCCTATTCGTTATAATGCCACAAGCCATCAGCGAATCGACCACCGCCCCATTACAGCGGCATCTGTCGAGAGCCTCATCCATCGTAGCGGCAGAAGAGACAATATAGAGTGTTTCTGTATCATCCTTACTGTCAGATGATAGTAACGACTGGAAATATGCCATATCCTCCTTCTGCTGTCCCGTGAGGTAGTTGATGTTCGACATGTTGGCATCAAACTCCGTATCTAAGCTGAAGTATGCGAATACCATTGTCAGCAACGCCACTGCTACCATCAGCCATCGCTTACCCTCAATCCGCGACTCTGTCACAATGCGGAAAAAGCCTTTGACCTCAGACCTTTGACCTTTGACCTTCACCATGTGAGGCAGGAAGATGAGAACAAACAGAATGGTTCCCAATAACAGCAACGATGCGAACAGACCCAGGTCGCGCAAAGCTATCGACTTCAGCGGCACTAATGCCATAAAGGCTCCTATTGTCGTGATATTACCCACAACCAACGGAGTCACTATTTCCTTGAGACAACTCCGTATGTCAGGCTCATGTTTCGTGTGGTCTATGAGGTGCAGGGGATAGTTGACAGCAATGCCAATGATGATGCTCGATATTCCAATGACTATAATAGAGATATCATCGTGTATCACAGAGAGCCCCCCTAAGGCAAAAAGTGCTCCCCATGCTATGGAAACGACAATGAGGAAGATGTTTCTGACAGACCTGAAGGCATATACCAGCAAAATAACAATCAGCACTACTGCAATTGTTATGGCGAGTATGCTGTCATGTTTTATCTGACTCGCATTATCAACGGCTATACAGGGTCCGCCGGTAAGGTGAATCTTTACTGACGGATTAGACTTCTCTACCTGCTGAACCGATTCTTCGAGAAGAGATAATATCCTGGCATTATTCTCTGTTTCGCTATTGCCATAAGGAGAATGGACCATCACGAATGCCCTCTTCATGTCTGGAGAGAAGATATAGCCCTCATAGCTTTCAAAACGCGAGGTCTTTTGCATTTTGCTCAACCTGCTGACGACTGGCGTACAGAGATTCAGCGGGTCGCGGGAGATGTTTTGTGACAGCATGCCACCTGACGGGAACATCAGCAGCTCATGATCTGACCTCAGCTGTTCCGGGATATAACCAGGCATACTCAGCAAGCTGTCAATCCTGTCATAATCCGCATCAGTAAGGAAGTATGGTATGTTTGAATATACAAAGTCCGTAATACGCGAGAGTTCCTCAATATCGAACTTGGAGATAAAAGTCAACCCCGAGTCTTGAAGCCTCTGGCAGAACCCCTCTATCGCTTCGACAGTTACATCAGCATCGTCAGGATTGTCAAACATCACGATTATCTGTGACGCGCCAGATATATCCTGATAGATGGTCAGCGCATCCCTGTCATGAGTGCCCAGCGGCAGAAAGTCTGAGATATCTTCTTTATACGACAGTCCTGATACGAGGAATACCAATACTATCGTCAGGATGGAGAGCAGTCCCCACCTTATCACAGAATGTGTACGAAAATATTCAAACAAACGAATAATCATAAACTAATTCATCATTAACTTCATCCATTTCAGGAATTCCTCTTTCCACTTCCGGCATTCAGGCGTTCCTTTGTCATCTGAGGCGCCAAAGCCATGCCCGCCAGTGGCATATTGTATATATGAGCGAAGCACACCAGATGTGCAAGAAATATTATAATGCTTAATTCAAGTTTCAAGTTTTAAGTTTCACATTTCACTTTATAGTATTTTCTAAATCTTGAGGCAATTTCCTGACAAGTGCCGTATTGGCTATATTCCTCATAGGGAACCCTTTTGTTTATCTGGAGTCGGATGCTCCCCCTACGGAGATATTTTCCTCCTTTGGGCAACACCTTTCCCGCACCATATTCCACAAAAGGCAGTATGTCCAGTTTCAGGGTACTGGCAATATGAAAAGCCCCCTTATGAAAGCGTCCTATACGACAATCCTTTGAGCGTGTTCCCTCTGGATATACGGCAATGGAATATCCCCTCTCAACAAGGTCTTTCAACTTTGGCAACATACTATCTATACCCATAGAAACAGGATAATATTCCGCATTCTGTAACACCTTTCCAAAGAATGGGCTATTCCACACCCAGTCATTGGTGAGCACTATCATCTTCGGCGTCTGCGACAACATCAACGTCAGGTCCAGATGCGACTGGTGATTACATATTATGACGGCTGGTTTCGTGAAGGTCTCCCCACCCCTTTCCACTATACATTTCACCCCTGGTATGCCATGTTGAAACACGACAAATCGCGTCAGATGATAGAGCAGGCTATGCGACCTCTCCGCCTTCTTGTTTTTGTCGTGACAAAGCAGATTCAGGAGTGCCGTATATGGTAGCAGTATAAAGAAACAAGCAATGAGATACAATAGTAGCGAATACAGTGTTCTGACAATTGTCATCAGCAGACGAAACAGTTTCATTGGGTAAGCATATACTATTGCAAGGATGCTAAGACAGGTGTTAAGAACAAAAATCCTCGAAAAATCTTTTATCGGCCTGAAATGCGACACCCGTTCTTCTTTCGGAGGATAGAACACATTCACCTCCCTGGAAACTATTTTTACCCCCTGCCAACTGCTAAACACCATCAGTTCTAGTTCAGCTTCATAGCGCGATGTCAGCAGGCTGAGGGAAGGGAGTTTCTTCAGGGGATAAAGCCTATAGCCCGTCTGTGTATCGGCCAGGTGATGACCCGTCTGCACACAAAACCAGAAATTACTGAAGGCATTGGCAAAATTACTTCCAGACGTACGCTCCACGCCCTCCATACCTTTACGCTGACCTACTATTATCGCATCGGGGTGTTCGATATTAGCCTCCAGAAAGACGTGTATGTCTTCAGGAAAATGCTGTCCGTCAGCATCAAGGGTGATGGCATACGAAAAGCCTTCTTTGAGAGCCTTCTGGAAACCTTTCTTCAATGCTGCGCCCTTGCCACCATTATCAGGACAAGAGACTATCACAATGTCCGTCACCTCCTGCAACAGCTCTATTGTGCCATCGGTACATCCGTCACATACCACAATAACGTCATCACACTGCTTCTTGGTACGCCTCACCACATCAACAATGGTACCGGCATTGTTATATGTCGGAATCACCACGCAGATGCCTCTCTCATGAAGCATGCGCCGTTGTTGCTCTATGTCTGTCAAATCTCTTTGCATACCAAAGATAACTTTGCATATGGCACATCATCTGATGTCACCACCACCAGCAGCTGTATTTCCCCCTGATCGGCTGTTTTTTGCTTAATAAGGTATCTGAACACCCTGTCACCACCAGGTATCATAGCATGAAGGAATTTCGCACTCTTTACTTTTACGATGTCAATGTTTTTAAGAGGAGAAACCTGAAACTTGAAACCTGAAACCTGAAACTCCTCATACAACTCCACCGCCATCTGAACGACACACGCCCCAGGAGTAATAGGCTGCATGGGGAAATGTGCCTTATAGATAGGGCTTCCTGCAATCAGACGAATGGTGCAAATGATTCCCTCGTCCGATTGAGCAATGGTGTCGATACTATATAGATGATTCAGTAGTTTCAATTTTTTTGTTTACAGTTTACTGTTTTCGTCCTGCCCAGAGCCAGTCGAAGGGTTATCGTTTTTCAATTGTTGAAACGTGTATGTTATATGATACTTTTGGTTCGTATAGGTAGTGCCGCCTTCTTTGAGTACGGCAATCACCTTCTTCATGTCTTTCTTTACGACACCGCGGATATACCACTTGTTTAGCTTGCCGATAATGCTGAGAATCTTCACCTTGTCTTTCTGCGGATTATACGAAAATGACAATGCCGACACTCCGAATTCGTTGAAGACTGATCCGAGCACTTCTCCGTCAACATATGCCATGATGCCGATGCCGCTAAGGTATGCCTTGCCAAAGTCTATCTGCACGGAATAGCGGACCTTCTCTCCTTCTGTCGCAGGGAAGGTGTTCTGTGCACGCGCAGCAGGGGCTGCTAAAAGGGTTATGCAGAGTATGCTAATTGACAGTAAAAATCTTCGCATCAATCTTCTGATTCTTGATGATATTATTAAGCGCAATCACCGTCATGTCGCCATTTTTCTCGAACATCTCTACCTTCACGACGACTGACTTCTCCTTGTTGAAATGGAGCACTATGCTGGTGAACATCTGTTTCAGTTCCTTCGACTGCGGCACAAGCGTCGCTACCCATTCCGCAGGGGTGTCCTTGACAGTTGTCTTAAACGACTTCCTGTCCGTAAGACTGGTTCCTATGACGCTGTTCATCATGATGGATGCTATCTCCTTGAACATCTTGTTCCGGTTCACATCAATGACATCATTGCGGTTATTCTTCTTCAGCGATACCTTCCGACCATTAAAGACAAAGGTATAGGTGTAGGGTGTCATATACTCCCAGCGCAACCTGTTAGGCTGCTGATAATACATACGGCCCTTGGAGACCAACTTCTCATTAAGCATCTTCACCGTCTTCGTCTGCACAAAGTCACATTGCATTGACGTCAACTTAGAAGTAGCACCACTAATCTGGCTGATAATCTGCTGACTGTTTCCCTGAGCAAAACACCCCAGAGAAATCAGGAAACTGATTATAATGCATAATACGTATTTCATCTTGCTATCAAAAAACATCCTGTCATTATCAGGACCACTCCTATCCACTTGTAGATGTCCACCGTCTCGTGAAAAAACACCATCGCCCCAATCATGCCGAAGACATAGCTTAACGACACCATGGGATATGACATACTCAGCGGAAAATGCTTCACAATATACATCCACAACAGGCTCGCTGCTGCAAAGCAGATGCCACACAAAGCAAACTGCCAGTTTATAAATACCGACTTCCAAAATGCCGAACTCCATGAAAACGGTTTCATATTGTTCAAGCCGAATTTCAGCAATACCTGTCCAAGAGCCAGCAACAGACTCTGGAGCAACGCAATGGGTATGAGTTTTATTATCATTTCACAACTTACAACTAATCACTAACAACTATTCCCTTTCCTAACCACTATGCTTTTTGAATATATCAGGGGCAGTTCTTCTTTTCCTGCCTTGCTCAATAATTCATTTAGCAACGGGGTCGATTCATCATGCACTCCGACAAGCACGCAATTTGCTTTTCCCGACTTTATCAGTCGCTCAGCATCACGCATTGCCCAGTCGAGAGATTCGTTTCCTTGGCTGTATGTAGTGTTATATCCGTGGCAACCTAATCTGATAGCTATACTGCTTCCGATAGTGTTGTGGGTGCTTTGCATGAACAATGTAGGCTTAAGGAGCGACTCGCCGTTTTCCACCATATCAATCAGGAATTTCTCACTATTTTCCAGCATACCTCTGGATGTGGCGGTGATAATGGCATCAGGCTTTTCTATTCTTTCAGTCGCTTCGCTTTGGATTTCGCTTTGCATCTGAGCACCTACGGAGCGCAAGAAAAGCGTCCCTTTGGTCCGATGGCCTGCAATCTTCAACGCCCTCAACGACGACAGTGTTGCCGCCTTTAGGAGTTTCCCCATCCGTCTTGCCTCCATTGGGGGAATTACATCTCTTGAATCCTTCAGCTGCTCCACATCGTCGATAACACATTCTGCGACAATTTCGACAGGTGAAGGGTTAGAGGTGAGAGGTGAGGGGTTAGAGGTGAGAGGTTTCCTTTTACTGATTATCAGCGAAGAGTCGTTTCCACCGAATCCGAAGGCATTACACATTACGTTATCCACCTGGCAATCGGTTTGCCCCTTTGACGGCACTATACCACCTTGCAGCGGCGTTGTACAACCAAGATTAGAGGGTATGAAGCTGTGTTCCATCGCCAGTAGGCAGATTACCAGTTCTATAGCTCCTGATGCGGATGTGGTATGTCCTGTATATGCTTTTGTGCTGGAGATGTCGGGCAGGTCGTTGCCAAATACCTTTTTTATCGCAACACTCTCTGTCAAATCATTATTTGGAGTTCCCGTCCCATGAGCATTGACATAATCTATGTCACTGGTGTTGAGTGACGCCATCTTCAATGCCTGACTCATGGCGAGGACAGGTCCTGTGCCTTCTTCTGATGTTGCCGTCTGATGGAAAGCATCACAGGCATTGGAATAGCCTGAAATATATGCCTTGAAGGCTCCGTTACAATCTTCTTTTCGCTGTAGCACGACATAGGCGGCTCCCTCACCAAGATTTATTCCGTTTCGTGTCTCATCAAAAGGTCTGCAACGCTGATGGTCGAGAATCATCAAGGTATTGAAACCATTAAGATGGAACTTCGACAAACCTTCTGTCCCTCCGGCTATGACAATATCTGCCTCGTCATTTTTAAGCATCTCAGCCCCAAGGATGACAGCATTCAATGCCGATGAGCACGCTGTGCTGACTGTGCAAGCCTCTGCACTGATACCACAAAGAGCGGCAATATCTTTTGTACAACTTCCGCAATCATGTGAGAGTTGGGTGATGAGAGGTGAGTGGTTAGAGGTTAGGGGAAAAAGGTTCTCCGTAACATCCATACCGCCGACGGTAGTACCATTTATAATAACGATTCTCTTACCATCAGTAGTGATGGCTGCATCTCTGACAGCCTGCTTAAGGGCTACGGCGCCGAGAAGAGTCGTTCTGCTAATGATTTGCCCATGAGGAATGCCAAGGATATCCTTCAGCTGGTTATCTGACAGCTTCACCTCTCCTACAGGCAATTCCTTGTGTACGGACGACAGATAGCGCATTTCTCCTATCCCCGAAGTCCCATTCTTTAAAGACGCCAGGACAGAAGATGTATCGTTTCCTATTGCCGAGACGATACCGGCACCTGTGATGACAATATCCCTCACTACTTCTTTCGGTTCTTTGCTACGTATTCTGCTATTGCCTTGACGCTTGTAAAGATGGTTTTGCCTTCTGCGGCATTGGCTAAGCGTATTCCGTAGTTCTTCTCAAGAAGTACTATCAGTTCAAGGGCATCGATAGAGTCGAGTCCCAGTCCGTCTTCACCAAACAGGGGAGCCGCCTCGTCAATATCCTCCGGAGTCATCTCCTCAAGATTGAGAGAGGAGATAATCTGTTTTTTCAATTCTAATACTAATTCATTCATTAATTTCTTAATATTTTAATATCTTAATATTTTAATATCTTAATATCTTAATATTTTTTTAATATCTTAACTTCTGCTTCAAATATATTTTCGTCATCGCAGTTTATCCATCCACATATGGCACTCTGCGTCCCTCTGTCACCAAATGAGGCATCGACTATCATGTTTATCATATCGTCAGCCCTCTGCGGCAGGATATAGAAAGCCGTCTCGCCATGATATCCGTTTCGTATAGCTATTTCGCCGGCAGCAATGTTTGGTAATGTATAGACGAAGACGGAAGGACTGGGATAAAATCCGTCTGTAATGGTACGGAGGAATGCCCTGTCTGATGCAATGGATGCCGTATGGCTGAACAGTATCACTGCCCTGTCTTCTCCATGGCCATCGCGGTTACCCTCGGCTTCAAGCAGCATTTCCGAACAGACAAAAGCCACTTTGCTGAGAATATCCATTTTGTAATATCTGGGATAATCTCCCACGTATTTTTTGTATAGCTCCGTCAACATATCCCTACCCCTGTTCCGGGTCGGGACAACCTGCCCGTCAAGTGTCACACTGTCACTGGCAAGCCTTACCCTGTGGGAAACATTCAGGAGGTGAGAGGTGAGAGGTGAGAGGTGAGAGGTGCCCTTTGACAGTAACAGGGCTGCATTACATCCTCCGAAACCCGATATTATCTTCAGCAGGGTATGTCCTTTTGTCCCGATGGGAGCATTGGAGATATTCACCTTTGCCGAGACGCCGGGTTCTTCGAAGCCTTTTGAAGGTAATGTCTTTCCATCCTCTATGCAGCAGAGTGAAATGATTGTTTCAAGTATTCCGGCAGCTCCCATGGTATGTCCGAGAAAGCCCTTTAGTGCCAATGCCGGAACTTCGGACAGGTTGTTTCTTTGTAATGCAACAGCCTCCATCTGGTCATTATATAACGTGGCTGTTCCGTGAACACTGACCAATGACAGTTCTGAGGCATCACAGGATAAAGACTTGATGGCGCGGTAGCACCCCTCTGCCGTCTTCGACGGATTGCTGATATGACCGGCATCATTTCTTACATCACCACCGACGATAGTCCATGTAGTGTCAGCATGCTCCGCGTCAGTTCTTCCCAACACCATAGTGGCAGATGCCTCTCCCAGATTCAGTCCCGTCCTGTCCATATCGAATGGTCGGCATGGCTCTGGAGAAACGGCTTTTAGGGAAGAGAAGCCCGCAACGACAAATTTACTCAGGCAGTCAGTGCCGTTGACAATCACATAGTCATAAGTGCCTGACTCTATCAGCCTTAACGCCAACACCTGAGCCGAGGTGCTGGAGATGCAGGCATTGCACACTACAATTGGCATTGTGGTAAAACCTACCCTCTGGGATATGACCTGGGCCGACTCGGCAAGATTGACTCTTACGCCGCCATGCTCCAGCTCCTGAACATTTCCCTTTGTGGATGCCAATACGAAAGCGACTCTTTGAGACGTAATATCGAAAGTGGTCTTCTTGAGCGCATCCTTTACAGACGCAACAGCAAGGGACTCAAAAAAAGTGAGACCTTCTGTCAGGAGTTCTTTTCTCTGATCTCCACTAAACAATGATGCACATACCGGTTCCGGAAGCCCCCACAGATTATCATGAAGGCATAGCGATGTCTTACCTGACTTCAGAGCCAGGTAGTTTTCTCTTGTAGTGAAACCCAACGGAGAAATTATATTATCAGACAGTACGCTTATCAAAATAACGTTTATCGGTTATCGCCCCTTCACCCATCTTCCATCTTCCATCACCCTCACTTCACCTTCCGCAATCAACGTCTCGTCTATATATGCTCTTGCCACGACAAGCACTATTCCGAACACCTCTTCCTTTACCTCGACTTCTGTGGTAACGACATCTCCCACATGAGGCGATTTGTATATCTCAAGGTCCTTGACAGCCCCAATCATCCCTGCCGCTATTTCTTTCTTCAGGATGTACTTGTTGATGTATCCGATGCGGGCCGCACATGTCTGGGCAATATTCTCAATGACTCCTGACGAAGAAAGTCTTCCATCCGATACAAAGAGGCAGTCGCTTTTGACTTCAAAACGCGTCACCGTCTTGGTCATGTCAAAATGCAATAGAGAGTCAACCATAACAAAAGGTTTCTGTTGTGGCAATATCTCTTGAATATCAGAAGGCAATATGTAATTCATAATTCATAGTTTACAGTTTACCGTTTACAGTTTTCGTCCTGCCCTGAGCCGGTCGAAGGGTTTTCGTCTTTCGTCTTTCGTTGAAATACCTTCGACCTTAGACCTTTGACCTTAAACCTCAACTCTCCAAAACTCATAATAGTTGTACCACTGTTCCGGATATTTTCTCACGATACGTTCCAATTCCCTGACATAAGCGGAAGAGAGTTGCTTTATCTGCTCATTCTTTGCCGCTGTCTTATCATAGGCCAACGGTGTAATGACGATTTTATATCCATCTGACGATGTCTTCATCACATTGACAGCAAGCACATCCAGAGAACGGGAGGTGGCAACCGCAAACGGACCTGCAGGAAAGGATGCCGTCTTGCCAAGGAAGGTATGGGAAATCTGTTTTGTCGAACCAAGCATCCTGTCTGCCGGCATACTGACAATTTCACCATTTGACAGGGCATTGTTGATTTCAAAAAGATGACTCATATCACTGCCTATTCCTATCATACGTATATTCGCCTCTTCAAACATGCGGTTTCTGTTGGCCATGACGGTTTCTTTTTCACCACCGAACACCAGGGCATTGAATCGTTTGTTTTCTGCCTTTAAGGTATAACCGGCTATCTCGTAGTTTCCGACATGGGCACTCAGCTGTATGAATCCTTCCGGCTGCTTTTCCAATTTCAGGAAATGGTCATATCCTTCTATCGTTATGCGGAACTTCTTACCGGCATACATGGCAAACCTGTCAACGACAACCTGTCCGAAGAGGTAGAAGTTCTTATATGTCTTCAGGAACGACGTCACAGGGCCTAATCCCCATATCCGGCGAAAATAGTTGTATATTACCTTTCTTCCGGGATTTACGACCAGGCAGACGGGTATCACGAATATGGCCATAAATGCGTATATGACCTTGATATTGAAAAAGCGGAGCAACCTGACGAGCCAGCGATGCATCCAGCTGTTTCCGTATGTGGTACCAACCCATTTCTTCTCTGCTGCCATAATAACGTTTATCG
>ODAJ012069170.1_pt1 | contig 14826 bp, 20 predicted proteins | sample 1539241 | NCBI WGS metagenome assembly ODAJ01 (sample SAMN02144231, study PRJEB22623) | gut metagenome | biome: sheep rumen | host: Ovis aries | place: New Zealand
TGATTTACAAGGTCAGCGATTTTTGCTCCAAGTTCTTCGGCAGTAAGGTCTTTATATCGTTCCTGACCGCCGCCCAAAGATGTGGAAATCTTTGCAATATACTTGTTTTCCTCTGTTCCTCGTACTACTTTAATTGTTATCTGCATAAATATTCTCCTTGATTTGTATTAGCCAAACGATTCGGCTTTGAACATTTTACATTTGCTGATACAGCATACTCATACTTGTTTTCGCCCATATAGCTGTTCAGCTTATCTACTATTTCTTCACGGCATTTTACGCCAAGATTTTTTATGTTTTCAAACCGCTCTGAGTCATATTCCAACATATTAACAATATCTGCGACCGTAATTATACCTGCACGCAGCAGACCATTCTGCGAACGGACCGAAAGTTCAAGAACTTCAATATTTTTATTTAACTTTCTTTTGGTTAGCGCATCCTCAATATCTTTGTCCCGAACCTTTTCTATTTTTTCAACAATATCAGCAATATCATCAAGGTCTGAACTTTTAAGTATCGCAACTATATCATTTATCTTTTGCTCTCTTATTGCAACAAGGCTTTCAGCCTTTGCCAGTGCATCTGCGTTTTTTTGATAATTCTCACTCATTTCAGAGAGCTTACGGACTTCACGTTCTATATTCTCTTTTGAACGATACCTGTTAAAAGATGCGCCCAATATAGCTTCCAGTCTTGAAGGGTGCTTGAGTTTTTTGACCCCTTTGGAAATCATTTGCCTTATCCGTTCTCTTGTAACGCCATAACTTTCCCCTATTTTGGTAAGTGTCATTCCGTCACGGTAATACGAATAAATGATGTTTTTCTCTTTATCCGTTAAAGAGTCCATAGCCCAATCCAGTCCCTTTAACTGCTGTTCTGATATTACCCAGTCTACATTGTTTGCTAATATTGCTTCGTACAGATTATAAGGATAAGGAGCTTCTATATCTCCCTTAACATCAGGCAAATCAAGTTTCTCTCTGACAGCCATGTATTGTTCATAAGACGCACGTCTCACTTCCATGAAGTGTTTCGGATAGTCGTTAAGGACCCTTACAGCCTGTTCCTTTGTACATCTTCCTGCAAGAAAATCAAGGGGAACAGCAAAAAAATCCGCTATCTTTATCAGCGTATGCAGGTTTGGTTCATACTTTCCCTGCATAATAGCATTGAATGAATCTGTTGATATTCCGATACCTTCGGAAACCGCAGGATAAGTCATCCCCAAAGAAACAATCAATTCTTTTAAGCCTTTTATATTCAACATTTCTCACTCTCCGTAGTTTAAATATGTATCGGTGAACTTGCGTGTACAGAATGTTTCGTCCAACTTGCGCAGCACTTCTGTATAGCTCTTCATTCCGAGATTTCGTATATGTTTGAAGTTCTCAGCATTTTCTTCCAGACTGCTGATTATATCACCGACCGTTCTTATCCCCGCTCTGTAAAGACAATTAAAAGGACGAACCGACAAATCAAGGCAACACAAATCTCTGCTATATAACGACATATCATTTGTAGACCGCAAAGCATCTTCCACCTGTTCTGTGCGCCCTTGTAAACGCAGCTCATCTGCAATAGCATTGATTTTTTTATCTTTCTCTGTTAAAGCGTTCTCTTTTTCCTTTAAAAACAACTCCCGTTCTGCCAAAGCCTTTTCCTTTTCTTTAAGGACTGTATTGATATATGTGTCGATTTCCTCTATCGAGTGCCAACCATTTAATATCTGAGATGCTTTTGACGGATGGCATAGTCTTCTCACAGCACGATGCAGTATCTGCCTTGCCCGCTCAGTTGTCACTCCAATGAGTTTGCCCACAGCGGAAAGAGAGTTTCCTTCCCGATAATAAGCGTTGACACAAAGCCGTTCTCTCTCGTTCAAGGTACTTACAGCCCATTCAAGACCATCTATATTCTCTTTTCTCAGTACCCAATCAATAGGCTCTCCGTTGATTGCATCAACCAAATTGTATGGGTACGGCTCCTCGCCATTGTATCTGTTATTGACAAAGTTAGATGGAAGTTTAGCTCTTCCAATCAAATAACTTTCGTATGGTGCAAGCCGCAAAGCCATAAAATTAGCAGAATAATTGTCAAGTATGGAGTTTGCCTGTTCTTCCGTACAGCGACCCATTAAAAAATCTAACGGAACTGCAAAATAGTCCGCTATTTTAACAAGGTTTTCAACACATGGCTGTTCACCTTCTATATAAGAACGCAATGTTCCAAACTGTATTCCAATCGCATCTGCAAGCCGTTTCTGTGAAAGCCCTGTCGCCATAGCAAGTTTTTTAAAACCCTCTTTATTGAACATACATATTCTCCTTTTGCTCGACTAACGATTTTAACTAAATACATTATACCATATTAGAGTACATTGTGTCAATTGTTAAATCTGTAGAATTTGCGTTACATTATTTGCTATATCTATACAAATGCTATATTGGTTTAACAAAACATAAAAATTGTGCTAAAATTTACTGAACCTTTACAAGCAGTTAATAGTTTTATCATATTAGAGTGATAATATAAATTTTGCAGGATATTCTGCAAAGCTGTTTTATTTATTTTTGAAAGGATGGTTAAAATGAACATCAAAAAGAAGCTTATGTCTCTTGCTGCTGTTATGACTATGGGCGCTGCTATTATGAGTGCAGTTGCCGCTCCTGTAAGCGCAAGCAACGCTGATTATCTTAATGTGAGCGGTGGAACATCTTATTCTTACACCACTCCTAATAGCTCTTATGTAAGTGGTTACGGAAGTGGTTATTCTTACAGTTCCGCTCCTTCTTATAGTAACTCTTACTATACTTCCGCTCCTTCCGTCAGCTATGGATGTAGCTCTACCGCTTTCTCTACAAATAGTCGTATGACTTCTACCACTCCTGTTTATGTTACTCAAACGAGTTACAATCCCGCTCCTCAAGGTTCTGGATATATTGCAAGTAAACAGGTCACTAACACAACCTATAACACAAGTTATAATTATTCATTAGCATATGGTCGCTCCACCCCTTCTAATTATGTATGCACAGCAACCTCTTCATCAACAAACACGGGAAGAACCAATTTAGTCAAAACAACAACAACAAACGTAACCTGTCAGAGTGTTTATTCTATTCCTCAGTATAATGCACAGCAACAGGCACAGCAGGCTCAGGCAGCATCCAGAGCAGTAGCACAGGCTCAACAGGCTCAAGCAGCAGCAAACAGAGCTGCAGCTCAGGCTAAAGCACAGCAGCAGGCTCAGGCAGGTGCCGCAAGAGGTCAGGCTATAATGGCTCAGTATGCAGCTAAAAACAAGAGATAATCAAAATATATAATCATAAAAAGACTGCCTGTTTATCGGGCAGTCTTCTTTGTTAGTCATGGGTTATTCAATTTTAAAAACTCTTTACATGCCGATAATGAGCGTCCTATAAACACTACAACATTATCTTTATCACTAACACACCATTGTCTTGAGCTTTTTTGCTGTATCGTATATTCCTTGTACAGATATTTCCCACTGCTTTCTTTTATCCATTCGTCATTTCTTGCCGACATATTATACCCTTTCTTATTAGGATTGTAATTAGCTTTATCATGTGATGAATGCATGCATCTCATCTTGTCCTTCTTGTTTAACTATATATACATACGTTCCTTTCTTGTAATAGAAATAAGCCTGTAAAATAACACAAGGGTCTTTTTCGGAGTCCGTTAATATTTTACAAGTTTTAGGATAACGGTCAGGCAGCAACTCGTATACTGTATCCTGTTTCCAGTCAAACCTGCCATCATCAATTTTACGCAATTCTTTTTGACAATCTCTTTTTATAAGTAAAGCAATGACTGCAAACAGTATTCCCAGACACCAAGCAATAGTGACCGCTCCTGTGAGAAATTCTATCCCTTGAGCTATAAAAAACGGGCATATCCCTATCAGAAGAATTGTTCCTGCGGACATAAAGCAGAGTCCATCCCAAGTTCTGAAACGTGACCTTGTGATTTTTTTGAATTTTTCTTTAACAGCAGGAGACATAGCAGTTCCGTCCTGCCATTCTTTTTCTTCAATTATTCTGTCTGCCATTGTACATTTTCCTTTTTAAGTATTCTATCATAAAACCACTAAGTTTTCAATAGTTTTGACGTATCATACCATCACCGAATCGCAAAAGTCAGCTTCTAAGCCAAAGCCTGTTGCGAAGCCTTGCGGTCCTCAGTTTACGTGTATCGGCAGATAATCATAGTTTATAATATAATTCCTCAAAGACTGTCAATCAAATTGACGGTCTTTTTTTAACGGTTTACACCTTGACCTTATCGGCTTTAGCAAAAAAAATGACTTGTTTTAATTGATAATATTACAGCCATCATTACCCACAGAATAGGAACAGCCACTATAATGCCCCAATATCCGAAAAATTTGGCTAATATAAGTGCTGCTATGATACGTCCGCATAATTCCACAGCACTCGTTACCATAGGTGTCGTACTGTCTCCTATTCCCTGAAGGGTACTTCTGAGGATAAGCACCAATGCGCACGCCATAAAGAATATCGAATTGAAGCCTAAATATTCCGATGCGATATGGATAATGCTTGAATTTGTTGTTCCTGTAAGTCCTGTTACGAATTTGTCCGAAAACATCTGACATACTGCCAGAGCGAAAACAGACCATACAAGGCTTATCCCCAACAAAAACTTCAGTCCTTCCGCAATACGCTTAGGTTGTTTTGCTCCATAATTCTGACTTGCATATGATGCCATAGCGAGACCAAAGATGCCGTATGGAACAAGAAACAGATTAACTATCTTATTTGCTGCGGCATTCGCTACTATCGTATCTGTTCCAAAAGCATTGACAACGCTTTGTATCGAAACGGCACCCACACAGGCAAGGCAGTTTGTAACTCCCACAGGAATACCGTTTTTCAGCATTTCTCTGTCTATTTTACTTTTCCCAAGTAAATCCGACAACTTTATATGAAGTATGGGATATTTGATGTGTACATAAATCCCACAGGCAACGACTGATAAAAGCCACGAAAATACTGTTGCAATTGCAGCTCCCATAACGCCTGTCTTAAATACTGCAATAAAAAGCACATCAAGTCCTATATTTAAAACACAGGACACTATCAGGAATATCAACGGAGTTACCGTATCTCCCAACGAGCGCAGTGTTGCCGCATATGCGTTATACAGCATTGAAAACGTCATGCCTGCAAGTAACACACCTATATACGCTTTCCCTTCTGCCATATGTTCCTGCGGAATATTTATCATTTTTAAAATCATGTCAAGCGACACAAGGCAAAGAGCCGTTAATATGAATGAAAACAACAGTCCGAGCCTCACGGTCCTTGCAAAGGACAGACGAATATTCTCGTTATTTTTCGCACCAAAATATTTTGCTGTTACAATCGCAAATCCGCTTGTGATACCTCGCAAAAAACCTGTAACAAATATGTCACTGAGTATGGATGTAGCACTTACTGCCGCAAGAGCGTTGTCATGAAGAAACTCGCCTACGATTCGTGTGTCAGCTATTCCATACAGCATACTGAATAAGTCACCGAAAAATATAGGTATCACAAACAGAATCAGAGCTTTGGCAGGACTGCCTTTGGTAAAATCACGCATTCACTGCTCCTTAAAGAGCGTATTTATGAGCAAGATACATACCTATGTGTGCATCTGTATCTTCTCTGCTCCCGCTGACCGCTTTCCAGTGTTTTCTTTTTTGGTCCAACAATACAGTATGTTCGTTTATACCCGACTTCTTCTGCTTGCTGTATCTTTTTCCGTTGATTGCTTTTACTGCTTCATCGACCTCAGATACCCGTACAAGCGTGGTATCAGCTCCGTTGTTCATAATAAATCATCCCTTCCCTTACAGCGTTATTATATGCTTATCACTGTATACTTTTTTAAGATAATCTTCTGTATTGTTATTAAACAGCCATTCGGTATGCCACGACATAAAATATGCCCAGTAAGCACCGCTGTTTTTCATCTCATCGTATGTGGGAATCTTCCCGCACTCATGAAGACAGATAGGTTTTTTGTTCGATACTATTCTTCTGATTTTTCTGTACAATTCAACATTCGGACCTTCTGCATAAGAGTCTGCACCGCAGACATCAACATACTCATCATCGGGATACCAGACAGCCAAATCGTGATTATTGTTCTCTCTCCCTGTTTCCGAATAACCCAAGACCCATATCAGATTATTCAAATGCCAATGATATGTATAATAATTGTAAGTAAACCGCCACAGACGCTTGAAGTTCTCAGGACCGCCTTTCCCCCACCAGAACCATTTTCCGTCAAATTCATGGTAGGGTCTCCATAATACAGGGACATTATTCTCCTGTAATTTCAGGAGATATTCAGCTCCTATATCCAAGCCGTTCTTGAGCTGTATGTGTTCAGCAGTCCCTTCTTCAAACAATTTGCCCCAGTCTTCCACACAATCCTTTTGTGAATCTTCCCAACTGCCTTTGAAGTTTTTCCCGCAGTGGTGGCAAATCGTCACGATACCGCCGTTTTTATGCCATTCTACCGCTCTATTCAAGGCATCGCTGAAATCGTTACCATTTTCATCAACAAGGAAATCAAATCCCCTGATAATCGGATATTTCCCAGTGCAGTTCTTTATATAATCAAATTCATACTCAGCCCCTTGCGGCATCCAAGTGGATTCCTGCTGACCCGATAAGATGTTGACATGCTCACTGTTACAGATGAAATTGTATACCTTTTGTGCCTCTGCCAAAGCGTTGGGATTGGATAATTTTCTCATATAACAGATGTCACCCACTGCAAGTCTCGCACTGCTCGGATATTTCGTTCAGCTTATCCTCAAGAAGGCTGACATAGTAATCAGACTCATCATCTTTTTCACTTCTCATAGGATACCTGATAAGCTGTGCGCTGTGCGTTTCTATGTATATTTCACATATATACTTGTATGAACCATCTTCGTTCTTTGCTATTGCCTGAAGAATGAACCATATATGCCTGATTTCATTCGTTTCGCCCAGAACGGTTCTGTCTACAAGAATATCAAGACCGTTTTTGTTTACAAAAGCCTCATAAATTCTGCGGTCTTCGGTGACAAACGAAAATTCTTCTCTCCGCATATCTGCATCTCTCAGCCAAAGTATATGCTCTTTCTTTAAACGAATATCCTCAAAATACTTTCTTGTGATATTCAGCCCCAGTATAAGCAGACGTGCTTTCTTGTACGGATACTCATTGTATATACGATAGACCTCTGCACGGAGCATTTCAATCTCATCATCTGTAAGCACAGACTCTCCCGCCGTCATTAAGGACATATTTACCGAATTTTCTGCAAGGCTGACAAGTTCATCAAAAACCGCATCCATGCCCTTCTTCATAAAGAATTTCATAAGCCCCGCTCCCTTTATTTCAGCGGGTTCAGCGTATGCTGTATTTCCGCACTGTTTATATTATCCTTTGTAACATAAGTCACACCTGTGTCGATATACTCCTGCACTTCTTCGCCGTTTATCATGGAAACTGCATTTGTAATACCAAGATAGCCCATCTGATAAGGATTCTGAACAAGAAATCCTTCAACCGTACCATCATTGACAGCGGCTATCAAGTCATCCGAACTGTCAAAGCCTATGATTTTTATTTTTCCGTTAAGACCTTTTTCACGCACTGCATCTACAGCTCCCCTTGAAACCGTTTCATTGGTGCAATAAAGCAAGTCTATATCAGGATTGCGGTCTAAAAGAATGGATGTTCTTTCTTTCGCTTTATCATAGTCACTGTCACAAAATTCAGAACCGCAAATATTGATTTTATTCTCGGTTTTATCGGGAGTCATTTCTGCTCCGTACTGGTCTTGCAGTTCTTTAACAAAACCGTCAAACCTTGCTCCTGCCGTGTCAGTACCCAAAGTATGTGCGATTATTGCACAAGTACCGCCTAAGCCATCATCATCGTTATTCAGTATCTTTGCAGTCTCACGCCCTGCCAAGCGTCCTGCTTCCTCAGAATCAGTGGCAATATAGCATTTTTCACTGTAATTGGAACATTCAGAATCAATCGTTACAACAGGTATGCCGCTCGTTTCAGCATCTCTCAAAGGCGAGCTTTGCTGCCAGTTTATAGGCGATATTACGATTGCTGAAACTTTATTTGCAACAGCATCATTTATCATAGTTACCTGTTCTTCGGGCATACTTTCAAGTTCGGGAGCAGTATAGTATACCTTTACACCAAGTTCATCCGCCGCATCCTGTGCGCCCTTCTTTACATAGTCCCAATAATCTGCATTTTGGGCTTTCAATATGACGGCTATGTTGATGTTTTCTGGCTTTACCTTCTTCGCAGGCTTTGCCTTATCATTGCCTGCGGCTTGTCCGCATCCTGTTAAAAGACCACCTAAAAGCATTAAAGCAACTACACTTTTGAATATTTTCTTCATATGTATCTCCTTATGTCTCCTGCATTCTTGCAATAACCACAAATCTTGCCCCTGAATACTCATACGAGCAAGTCGATAATATTATGAATCTGTCGTTTTCGGAAATATCATTCGGAACAGGAATTTCCGAATACATTCTTATATTATCCGCAAAATTATTGAAAGAATAATCTTCATTAAAATAGATATAATTGTAAAAATCGAAAGCTTCTGCATACTTTGTCTTTGTTGTCGGACAGATAAAGTATGATACTATTTCGCATCTGTACTTTCTGTATAAATCAGAAAATTCAAAATTCGGATTATGTTTATAAAAATCGGGATTTGAATGATAATTTGTCAGCGTTCCAAACATTGACTTGTCCGCTTGTTTATGCCCGTATATAAATATATTGCTTTTGTTTAAATCGCATCTGTAATCAACAAACAGTGTTCCCGACTGCAAGGGCTTTTTTTCAAAACTGTTATGCAGATAAAAGTCATTATCCGTTGTCTGACATACCACATAATCAATATTGGTATCGGGAACAGTAAGCCATCCGACAGTATCACTGTTTAAATCATATAATGCTCTCATATCATCTGAAATCACAGGTTCTGTTATCGCTTCACTTTCAGTCATCGCAGCATCATATTCAACCGATTCGCTTTTATTTGATGATTGCGATTGTACATTTTGTATGTTTACAGAAGTTTCCGCATCAGGCTTTTGAGTAATAACAGTCAAAGAATACGCAGGCTCCTGCTCTGGCAAAGAATGTTCGGATTGCAGTTTTGCATTCAGTATTCTTCCGTATACACCAACAGCACAGGAATATACTAAATAAACTGCTGAAACAAGGACCGCTAAAAACAGGAACCCACGTAAGAATTTCATTGATATGACCTCATTGAATCATGACTTATCCGAACGCTTCTTCTTTGTTAATGCAAGTCCGACAGAAGCTCCTGCAAGAGCAATTATGGAAGCGTATGTACCTGCATCTCCTGTAGCGGGAGCTGTTTCTATAGGTACTGCTACTTCGGTTTCCTGTGCTTCGGTCTCAGAGGGCTTTTCGTCTTCAGAATCGGAAGGAACATCACTTTGAACATCCTCATCTACAGTAGCAGATGTCTCCGCCGTTTCTGCCGAAGATTCGGTGTGTGTAGGATTGCCGCTTCCGCTGTCTACAACATCAGCAGACATTTCTTCTGTCCACTCCTTATATCCGAGCTGTTCTATTTCTTTGCCGTCCTTATCATAGAACTTTAAATCAGATACAGTAACAGAAACACCCTGATTTCCAATATCTGCATAAGACCAGTCCATAAATACAAGTTCTCCGTCTTTTTCAAGAGGAGTATCTTCAGGGACTTCATATGAATCTTCTACCGAATAAGAAGTGTTATTCCAGATAGCCTTCTCATTTTCTTCATCATATTCATCACACCTGATAGTATATCCTACCGAACCATTGTTGGTAAGATATGTGCCGCCGCTGAGAGCATCTGCCTTTAAATCGGGAGATACACCGTTGTAAGTAACAGTCCACTTGACCGATGCTACTTTCGCATAATCGTCACGATTTTTCAGGACCTTATCCAAGGTTATTCTCAGCTTACAAATATCTGTATTGGTAGCTGAGTTGCTGAAAGTAGCCGAATTTTCATCTGTTGAAACAACGTGTACTGTATTCGGGTCACTGTCAGCATAGCTTGCCTGAGACCAGTCAGCCGCCAAAACGTTGTTGCCGCCAAGAGTCACTGCAAGTAAAGCTGTCAAAGCAATACTTAACTTATTCTTCATTTTTATCATATCCTTTCGTATATTTTTAACACAAAAACATTTGTGTTATTGATTAGTGCCATGAATTTTTGCGCTTTTTGATGAGAGATATTACGATTATTGTTATGGCAATAACCGCAACAACGATTGCTATAACTAAATAAATCAGCATACTGGAAATTTGATTTTCTTCTGCTTGTTTTGCTTCTGTTTCCACAGCAGTTACTTCACTATTTCCGTCTGTGTTTATATCCGTCTGACTCTCCCAATTGTCTGTTTCGTCATATGATGTTGAAATTTCTTCAGACTGTGCGGACTCATTTGCTGAAACATTATACATTGCAAGGTCTACTTCCGCACCGTTTTGAAGCAATGTACATCCTTTTAAATCAGCAATGCTTTCTGTCGGTATATCAACATTTGTGATTGTCATGGAAGATACAAATAAATTGTTTTCGCCTTTATCGGAAACAGATATGGAATATACCGTAGAAAAATCATCATTTCCCCAAGTTTCCAACATACTCTTGTAATCATATACAGCATGTGTATCATCATATTCGAGCGGTATCATTTCAATCGTTTTATCTTCTGTGCTGTCTACCAATTCGCCTGTCCACGTTTGAAACAAAAGAGAGGCAGGACAACCCTCATACTCTCCTTCCGTTTCATAACTCAAAAGGATATAGCTGTTTTCTGTAATCCAGTTGGGGTCAAAAGAATGCTTGTCTTTTCTCTCACCGTCCAACCTCGTGTAAGTTACAAAACTGTATCCGCCGCCATAAGTCCATCTGGATTTTGTCATGTCGTACTCGTAGTCGAATATTTCCGCACTTACATTTGTACAAACAAGGAAACTCATCAGGAAGGCGGATGCAAGTGATGCCGCTTTCTTTATTCCTTTCATTTAACTTCTGCCTTTCTTTACTTGAATTTTAATTTGTCCAGTTTACAGTATTTAACAACTTCGGGCATATATATCTTGCTGAGTTCCGTCAGATAACTGTTGTCACTCGGCATTATATATTTTTCATTTACACTCAAATGAATTTCAGTAAGCCTTTTTTTACTGTCGAAGTTAATCATATCATAGTATTGGTATTTTTCGTTATGTGTTCTTAATTCGGAAATCAGTTCGTTCATCTTTCTAATTTCTTTTTCTTTGAAAGGAAAAGGAATACTCACGCTCAGTTTAGCAGGTAAAGTGTCGGAATACTCATCAAAACATATAAACTCTACCGTCTTTTCTACAAGGCATATATTGGTTTCCTCGTCAAATGTCAGTATCGTATCATTGTCAAGCACGCTATTCTGCGCTTTGCTGAGATTTATTACTCTATCTTTTATCCTTATTTTTTGCATCATCAATCTCCGTACCGTTTTATTGTCGGCACTGTATTCAGCCAATACAAGTATATATAAGTATATCAAGATATACTTTATTTACTTGACTTGTCTCAATTGCTTTTATCGGATGTATAATCGGGAGCAAATATGACCTTACGTGTTTCCCACGCATCGGGAGTCCCGCATTTGGTCACATAAGACACAAGCTCTCTGAAAAAATGCCTGCACTTCTGTTCATAATCATGCGCTTTCTTCTGGTCAGACTCCACCCCGTTACGGATACAGATTTCAGGGCTTTTATGAAGCATAACAGCACAGTTGCCAATCAAAGCCTCAATAAACAAATGATAGCAAACATCATTTCCGCCGTTCTCATTGAAAGAAACCATTTTTTCCGATGCTCTTATGTTCAGATAGGAAACACTTTCAAGATTAACGACCACATCACTGTCAGCAGTTCCTGTTATATGCAGCCAGTGCATATTCATCATCCTTTCTTTCTGTTTTTTCAAACGCTTGTATCAAACCCATAAGTCACTTTTTTATTCTCCAAATCATACCTCAAAAGAGATATTGTTTTTCTGTTTGAAGGAGATATTGGAAGCGTTTCAGCCGCATATGTTTTTAAAGCAATAAATACATTTTCGTCATCTATATGCTGTATTCCTATATAGATATTCGGCACTTTCATTGTACTCATAATGTGTTCCATATGATGATAAATCTCAGCCGAAATATGTGCGTTATAAGCAAAATGCATTCGCTTGTCAGGTCTGATATACGCTCCAAGGACATGTATCAGTGATACTGCATCATCAAGATTTAACTGAAGAAATTCCGCTGTATTTATAACAACCATAGCCTTGCTGTCCCAGTCGGAAAATTCTTGATTTGGTTTGATTTCTATTCGCATTTTTTTGCTCCTTAGTCAACAAAAATCATAAATTCTTGATAAATAATTTTCCATCATCTGTGCGTGTAAAACCTGAATTTACCGACCAAGGTTTTCATAATTCTCATAATATTTTCCTCATTTGGTTTGTCACCACATTGCTTTTACGGCATCTGCATTTATCTTGTATATGTTATCACGTATCTTTGTCAAAATGCCGCATTCACAATATTTTTTTATCTCTCTTCGCACGGTAGACATACTTACACCTGTTTCTTTTGCAACACAAGAACGCAATTTTGCATCGGTACATAGCATCTGGATATTTGAATCGTTTATGGTCCCATGCTTTAAAAGAGAAATAAATATACTTGACATACCAATAGGGGGTAAAATATCAGAGCAATTTATTTCAAGTTTCTTTGGCTCTTGAATCATTTTATCCCGCCTTTCTATTCAAAATAAAAGTATATCTTGATATACTTATATATACTTCGTATCAGTTTTTGAGAACGATAACCGTTACTTTTCTTGCACCTGTGCTGTGCAGTTCTTTGACCCGCTGATTGAGATTTACCCACGTTCCTTTAAGCAGTTCTGTCTCCAAAGCGTTGTTTTTCTTAAACTGGATTTTAAACTCACACATATAAACTCCTTGGTCATATTTGACAAAAATGTGTCATATTTGCAACCTTGAATATATTATATCATCTTCGTTCCCTTATTGTCAATTGTTAATCCGTAGAAATTACGTTATTCCATTGACTTTGTTTGGTTATTATAACGAAAACCTGCTCGTTTAAAAGCAGGCTTTTGTTTCGTGAATTCATAAACATTTATTTATAATCAAATTATACAACTCAGTAATTTTATCTGCATTTACAGTACCCGTTTGAACATTCCCGTAAACATCATTACGTTCGTATTTTTCGGCGCATAAATTTGCCAGTTGAATAAGCTGTTTTCTTTGTTGTCTGCTCACAGGATTCATCCGTCCGCTCGGCGCAAATACAGTCCTGTAAGCTACGACAAAACCTCTTTCTCCTTCAGTATCCTGCCACATATTGACACTCCGATATTTATTCAGATACTATATCAGTATCATTGTCAAAATCGTATTCAGCATCAAAATATTGCCCGAATCCCGAAAACAAAGAAACGATTATAGCCTCTGTTGAATAAGGCAAATCCATTTTCCATTCACCGTTTACCTTAAACACATAAAACGTCATATCCATATCAAAATTTAGTGCAGAAGTATCGAGTTCAGGTGCTTCTTCATTTTGCTCCGAATCACTTAAAATATCATCTGCAATCGCTTCAAAAGCACCATCCAAATCATCGTAAGTATTCTCCCTGACCTCAGACGATTCCTCTTCGACTGACGAAACATGGACCGTCACGCAATACACATCTGTAATATCAAATTGTTCCTTAACTTCTGAAAAAGGAACATATTTTTCAGCCACGCTTTTGTCATTAACACTTGCCTCAGTTGCTCCTTCAATGTCACTGGCTCCTATTTGTTCTGCTATACAGAATGCCAGTTCTTCTGCTGATTCAGCTTCAAGGATTTTTCTGTACAATTCATTCGACTCTTCGGAAAGCGGCACTATTTTCACTATAGTATTTGACCCGTTTGCAGAAGAACTTGTCATTGTAAATGAGTTTACATCAACGGATTGTCCTTGCTCTTTCAAGAAATTCAAAATGGTTTCTTTGTCGCCTTTTTCTCCTTTGGCAATATAATAAAACACGTCAAGGTCAACATAATCATATATTGCTTCATAGTCATCTGCATTGGCAGAACTGTTTATTGCAAACAATTCGTCAAGCATGGTGCGTATTTCCTTTGCATTTTCATCTTCTTCGTCCGCATCTGCCAAAGAAGTTACCACCGTTTCTGTTTCACCTTCCTCAACAATTATGTTGCTTTCCACAACTTCAGTATCATTGTCAGTGACAGGTTCGGTTTCTGCATATACAGAGAAATAATCATCCATATTTCCTGATGTTGATACTGCTGATGTGACAACAGGCATTTCTTCCATATTGTCTTTTTCCCCACACCCTGCGAACACATTAGCTGTCAACAAGAAAGAAAAAATTCCTGCCATTATTTTCTTGTTCAATCTTATCATTCCTTTCTATGCTTGCTTATTTAATATCAATTTCACGGTGCCGATACTTCGGATTTTGATGCTTCAATCTCTGTTGTTTCATCATTTTCCTGTTCGTTTTCCACACTATCGGGCACAGTTGTTTCAACAGTCGTGACATCATGTTCATCAACAATATCGTTTACAGATGCAAAAGTCTCAAAAACCGACTCATTATAAGCATAAGAGTACAAAACATCCAACT
>ODAJ014786859.1_pt1 | contig 14826 bp, 6 predicted proteins | sample 1539241 | NCBI WGS metagenome assembly ODAJ01 (sample SAMN02144231, study PRJEB22623) | gut metagenome | biome: sheep rumen | host: Ovis aries | place: New Zealand
CTTTTTCAACATATTGTCCCTGTATCGGTGGATGATTTGGATAAATGTACTTACTTCACGGCGTGAATCCGTGATGTTTTTGTTGTTTCTGTCGCGGTCGTCTCTGGCTAATGCTTCTGTCAATACCGCAACCAAAGGTCCATTCCCGGAAAGATAGACAGCTCCGTTTTCCTCGTCAATCGCGCCATCCTTGTAGGTTTGGTTAATGGCCACTTGTAAACCCACTAAAGTTTTACCGGCTCCGGGAACTCCAGTCACAAAACATATACTTTTCTCATGATTGCGTTTGCTGCGTTCAATGACTGAAAGGACATAGTTGGTAGTTGCATCAGTAGCTGCGTCATCTGCTTCGTGACGAGTAATTTCTTTTACAGAGTGATTCTGATATAACGTCCGTGCTGCTTCAACTATGGTAGGAGTCGGTTTATAGGGACTAATCAGCCAACGAGTTCCCCACTCATTTTGTATTATTTTTTGTCCGCCGTCATGCTCCAGTACAGAAGATATGATTTGCTGCAAATTACTCTCCCCAGTAATAAAAGGATTGTAAATATCGCAGTCGTAAACGGAATATTGAATAGCAGAAGTATGTCCCTGAAAGTTTGTAGGGACTAAAATGGGAACAATTCTTCTGGAAGCACTATATTCATGGAAGTTCTTTAGGTCCAGTGCGTAATCTAATACTTGCTCTATATCTGCTTGTTCGCAGGTTTTCTTGCCGACTTTGAATTCTAAACAAAAAATTAGCCCTCGCAGCAATAACACCACATCAATACGCTTGCCCAGTCGTGGTATGTCATATTCAAATATGATGTGCGCGTCCTCATCTTTCCATGGCTGCAATGCGCGCTGCATAATCTTAATTTCCTCCTCCCATGCTTCATCTGTGGTGTCATAAGCTCCACCGTGGTATTTAGTCCGGATGGCATAATAAACAGATGTCGCTTCTGTCTGAAGAAATTCAGAAAATGTGGAATAATATAAACAACGATTGGACATGTTTTTCTTTCAAATTTGGTGCTTTTGTTTCTCGCTCATCTCCTATGTATCGGTCGGCACATGCGTACACAATAACCCATTTTACATTTTCGGGCACAAAGGTACAAAAAAATTCTGATATACGCAAATAGAAAATATTATTTTCTAATCAAAGAGAGTATTTTATATCCGTTTTGCTCTACGTGGTCTATACGGAATGACTTTGGTCAGCCTCTTTACTAATAAGCGACTGAGAAATCTTGGGGTGCTTTGAAAGCGCACAAGGGGCACATTGATAGCGCGTCAGGGGCGAGTAAAGGGCGCATCGGAGGCATCCTAGACTTTATTATTCGTAATCAGCCGCAATCTCCTATGTTTCAGCAAGTTATAAAGTGTGCGAAAACACGTAAAAATAGATGTTTTTGTCATTTCATTTTCGGTTTTGCACACGATTTTTTCTAAACCTCCACACGATTCGTTACAAAAAAATGAGCAACTTTTCAGTTACTCATCTCTCGCTCATCGGGGGCTTAAGGACTTCTATGTCCGCCCTGCGAACTCGTGCAGCGCACAAATGTTCACCGGACATTCTCGGTGCGCCTTTGTCGCTTTTCGGTCTCGGTGGCGGGGCTGACGCCGTTTGGCGTTTACCGGGCGCGTTTGCCGGTGATGTCATAGAGGATGCCGTTGCGGTAGATGTACAACTGTCCGTTTATGACAGTCTTGCGGCTTTGCGGCGCGCCGTCAGGGCATTCGGTCGCCGGATTGTCCCATGTGACGGGACGCACTCCTTCGCCCCATTGGCTATACAGCCAAGAGACACGCCAGTTGTAGCGCCGGAGAAAATCGTTGGTCTTGGAGGTCATGTCCGAGTTGTCGTTATAGCCCTTGGTGTTACGCCATTTGTCGGCATCTTTCTTTGCAGCCTGTTTGATTTGGTTTCCAAAGGCTTGTATCTGTGCTCTGACCGAGTCTTTTTGGGTGTGGTAGTATATCCACCAGTTCTCTTTCACCTTCTCCTGAAACGCCTTCCACGAAGCCAGTTGTCCGATCCAGTATTGCGGCCAGGTGGGATTGACATAGATCCATGTCTCCTGCTGGCGGTGGTAGGCGTTGCCGAAATCCCAAACGGGTCCGAATTTCCACGGGTCGGTGATGCCCAGACTGTCGCGGTCTTTGTATAGAAAACAGCTGCCGTGATAGCTCTCGCAGTCCTCCATGATCTCCTGCACGATGTAGTATTTGGCGGCTTCGTCGAGGTCGATCATGTCTTTCAGATCGCTTGCAGATGAACCGTATAGCACCGAGTTGAGGGTGTTGATCTGGTTCTCCAGATAGGAGCGTTGCTGGCGCGATAGCACTTCCGGTTCGCGTAGCGAAATCATCACATGCTGCCCGTTGCCTTCCTCAAAAGATATGTTGTTCTCCGACGGGTAGTTGTCGATCTCGACAAGCCATCCGCCGGTGATAGAGTCGGGGTGTGTCTCTTGGTCCGCTTGTTCGCGGATATGTATGCGGTTGGAGGCTATGCGCACGTGCTCCGTGAGAAAATACAGCCCCTGGTACTGTCCGTTGAGCACAAACTCCACGGGTCGCATTCGCGGTGTCCATCTCATGCCGAGGGCCCGGCTGATGGCATATCCTGCCGGGTTGCGCAGAAATCCGAGATTGTCATCCGTGGCTGCCATCAGACACCAGTGCCTGTTGTTAGGCATGTCCAAAACCTTCTGTTTGACCTCGAACTTGATCTTGTACGGCTTCTTATCAAAATCACGCCATGTGTAATTGCCTCTGCCTTTGATTGTTCCGCGAATAGGGTTGTCGGCTGTACCCAGTGATGGGTATTCGCTCACAACCGAGTCGATGTATATGGATGCCGGCACTTGTGTCTCTGTGTCGTTGATAGTCTGCCGGTTATCGGTGTTGACATATACCACGGGCAGGGTTCCGCTGACGGCATTTTCAGCAGCCCTGGCGGTGATGCCGGAGGCGATAAGCAGAATTATGCAAAAAGTGCGCATGGTGTGTAGTCGGTTTGTGGTGGTTTCTATTGTTTGGCAGCCAAAATCTCGCGTGCTCGGTCGAGTGCCACGGTGATATGCGGACAGATGTTTTTGGGGTTCATCATCTGTTCGATGCCGCCTTTGAGGAGTTGCTTGTGTACATGTTCGTTGACGCCGGAGAGGATGATGGTGATCTTCTCTTTGTGCGAGCGTTGGATGAGCATGGACAGGTTGTGCATGGCTGTGGTGTCCACGAATGGCACCTTACGCATACGGATGATACGGATCGGGTATTTCTCGCCCGATACGTGGGTCATGATGTCGTCAAACCGGTTGGCGATGCCGAAGAAATACGGGCCGTCGATCTCATACACTTCCACGCCTTCGGGGATGGTGAGGTGTTCGAGGTTGGATTGCACATCGGTGTCCTCGTTGGGGTCGATCTCGTTGTGGAAGGTGCGTATCTGTGTCTCCTCGGAGGTACGCATGAGGAAGAGCACGAGTGCCAGAAGGATTCCGATCTCGATAGCCACGGTGAGGTCGAAGATCACGGTCAGGAAGAACGTGATGAGCAGTACGGCGAGGTCGCGACTGGGGCGTTTGATCAGCCCGTAGATCGTTTTCCAGCCGGACATCGAGTAAGCCACCATAATCAGCACCGCAGCCAGACAAGCCATGGGGATCATACCCACCAGTTGTCCCAGGAACAGCAGCACTAACAGCAGCACGACGGCGTGGATGATACCGGCGACAGGCGATCTGCCGCCGTTGTTGATATTGGTCATAGTGCGTGCGATGGCGCCGGTGGCGGGAATGCCTCCGAAGAACGGCACTACGAGGTTGGCTATGCCTTGTGCGATAAGCTCGGTGTTGGAGTTGTGCTTGTCGCCGATGACGCCGTCAGCCACCATGGCTGAGAGCAGACTCTCGATAGCGCCGAGCATGGCTATCGTGAAAGCGGAAGGGAAGAGCTGCTGTATCAGGGTGAAGACCGATTCGCCTTCGCCTAACTCCAGAGCCGGCATGTGCGGTGCCGGGATGCCGTGAGGCAGCGAATAGAGGTCGCTGATGGTCTGTACCGATGCTATGCCCCATGACTCCGGCGCAAAACGCCTGAGCAGCCAGACAGCTACGGTGGCAAGCACGATGGCTGCCAGCGAACCGGGGATATGTTGGGTGATCCGGGGCATGAAGATGCACACTAAGAGCGAGAAGAAGCCGATGCCTAATGCCCATGGATTGCATGCGAAATGTTCGCCGTAGTATATCCATTTGTCAACGAAATTGGCGGGTACGTCGCTCAGTCCCATGCCGAAGAAATCGTTCATCTGGGTGGAGAAGATCGTCACGGCGATGCCGGCGGTGAAGCCGACGATCACGGGGTAGGGTACAAACTTGATCACCGACCCCAGATGGCCTATTCCCATCAGAATAAGCAGGATACCTGCCATGATGGTTGCTATCATCAGTCCGCTCAGACCGTATTGCTGTATGATGCCATAGACAATCACGATGAACGCGCCTGTCGGACCGCCTATCTGCACTTTGCTGCCGCCGAAGAACGAGATCAGAAATCCGGCGATGATGGCGGTGATGAGTCCTTCGGTGGGACCGACGCCGGAGGATATACCGAACGCGATGGCAAGCGGGATGGCCACGATGCCTACGATGATGCCGGCGAGGCAGTCTTGCGCGAATTTCGCGCGCGTATAATGACGGAGTGTGGAAAACAGTTTGGGTGCGAATACTTCGTTAATCGAAAATTTCATTCCTTATATATTATTATGTATATTGTTGCTAAAAATTTCTGTTCAATCTGTGCAATCTGCGGACAGCAATAAAATTTTTGAACCATTGGGGGCAATTTTTGCCGAACGCGGCTGCAAAGATACAACAAAATTACCATATACGCAAATTTTAGCGGATTTATTTTTTTTGCTGACTTGTTTTGAAACGGGTCTGATGCGGCTCTTTCCGGTTGTTGGCGGAAACCGCTTGTGGCTTGGAAAAACGATGTTTGTAATGTCGTGTATTTCTCACAAAATGTCTCAATAACGAATAAAATGACAAAAAACATGCTTTTTAGCACATTTTTTTGCAGAAAAATTTGCGTATATGAAAAAAAAGCAGTACTTTTGCATCGTGTTTTTCATGGTATTAGATTTAAGGTTAAGTAAAAGATTGGGTTGTCGTGAGACAACCTGCTTTTTTTTATGTATTTTCCTGTTTTTAACGCACCTTATTCAGCAAAAATCAAATAATTCTCATTTTTTTTGACATTTTGCTTGCGAGTGTCGATTTTTTTTTGTAATTTTGTACCCGATTTTGTTGTCTTGTGAACGCACACGTGCGCGAACGGGCGCAAAATCGTATTCCACGCCGGAGGGAAGTGTCTCTTGGAAAGGGGTGGAGTAAAGGACATATGAATAGCGTTTATTGACGTTGTTTGCGACTCCCAAAATTCTTCGCAGCTTTTTGAGTTCAGAGCGGACAACAACTGATGAATGTTCATGGGATGTGTATTCCTATGCGCATGCGTGTACGCGCATGTACATATTTTATAATACATGTTCGGCGTGGATTTCGGTTGTTTTTCTTCTGGTACAGGCATTGCGAAGGCCTATGGGAGCGTGAGGAACAAGTGAAACTTCACGCTTTTTTTTTATGTCCCGACCTCATCTGCCAAATGGCGCATAACAAAATAAATGCCCAATGGTAAATGAATTGATCTTTGACAGACTGAAAAATGAGAGATGAAACTAATCTTTTAGACATCCGATAGGAATGACATAAACGCCATCTTTTCGGCGGTAGCCATACATTCCTCCGGTAAGCACTATCAGCAAATCCGGTTCACGGATAGGCATTTGCTTTTCCGTGCGGTTATGTTCGCGGATGAGTTCCTGCAACTTTACCAAATGTGCAGCTCCGTCTTCAATCTCTTTGCTGCCAAGTTTGCATTCGATAAGTGCGTATCTGCCATCACCGAGATGTAGTACTACATCCGCCTCAAGACCATAACGGTCGTTGTAATATGACACATCGGAATAGAGGTCGATGGTATATGCTTTTAGATCGCGAATGCATAGTTGCTCAAAGATAAAGCCGAATGTCTTGAATTGCATCGGCATCGCTTCCGGAGTTAATCCGAGCAGTGCTACGGCAATAGATGGATCGCAGAATGCTCGTTTGGCTCCACTGCGAAGTGCAGTTCTACTGCGAATTGCAGGGCACCAAGCATCAATATCATTGATAACGAAGAGTCTTTCCAGTGCATCTACATATTCATCGTAAGTGGTCCGGGAGCACTCAACTTTATCTGAAGCAACAACATCTTGTAGCATAATGGTGGTCTTGGCTAATGTGGATATATTGCGGGCATAAGAACGCAAAATCAGCCTTGCAAGTTTAGAGTTGCGTTGAACATCATCTATGGTGGATATATCCGTGTCGCATACTGATTGAACGTATTGATGTGCAATGGCAAGCGCCGCCTGATGATTGGAAGTCATTACTGCAGCTGGCCATCCGCCGCGACATGCCGCGTAGATAAGTTGTTCGATGGTCAACTGGCTGACAGCCTCTATTTCCATCTGAGGGTTGTCAAAGAGTTGTTTCAAACTGATAGAACCATTGCTCTCGCGTGATTCCCACAGACTCATAGGAAGCATTCTCATTCGTGCGATGCGTCCTGTGCCGGAATGATGAATTTGCTCTTTTTTGACAGAATTAGAGCCGGTAAGGATGAATTGTCCGGCAGCTTGTCGGTTATCTACCATGGTGCGAACGGCATCCCAAAGAACAGGTAAATCCTGCCATTCATCAATGAGTCGCGGCGTTTCTCCCTGTAATAGCATCGAGGGACGGCTTGCCGCTAAAGCCATATAGTTTTCCCGCATGTCCGGGTCTTGTAGTTTGATAACAGATTTGGCATACTGTTCTGCAGTAGTTGTTTTTCCGGTCCATTTGGGACCTTCGATTAATACTGCACCCATCGCCTCTAATAACAATTGAAGTTGGCGGTCTGAAACACGATTGTAATACTCCATATAACTTGGTTTTAGAATTCGGCTGCAAAGATACTAAAAATAAATGAATTATGCAAATTATTTTGAAAAATTGTGGTGTTTTGCTTTGAAAAATTGTGGTATTTCGCTTTGAATAATTGTGGTGTTTGGCTTGGGAATTTCGCGATGTATGTCTATTTTCTCATTTTTCAGTAGAGTCAGAGAAACTATACAACAAAAAAGAAAAACACTTTGGCCCTTGCCGTCGGATTTTATCCGTCAATAAAAAGAAAAACATCATACATTTTTCTCGCAGCCTTGCGAGAACCAAAAGATGAAAATAAAACTAACTTAACAATAATACACAATGAAAAATCTTAATCTTAAAGAATTTTTTGGAAGCACTGTATTAGCAGTCAATCCCGACGGTCGAACGACGGTCGAACGACGGTCAAACGACGGTCACATCCGACGTCATTTACCTGTCGGTCTAACCAAACTTCTTTCTCTTTTCTTCCTCCTTACCCTCGGAGTAGGACAGGTTTGGGGATATACTGCCACATTTAGATGTGTACCTGCACTTACGTTCGGTTCTAACTGGTCTAGTGGTAACACATGCAAGGTAAAATTTAATGCAGATTACGGATGGGGAGATGCAGATTCTGAGTTAAGTCCTACTGGATTGATGTACGAGTCTGGTGGTAATTTGTACGAGATTTACAGTGTAACTCGCTCAGACTTACCAGGCGATGGCGTTCGCAATTTACATTTCGAACGTTGGGAAGGAAGCAGTTGGAAAGAAAATCAAGGACAGTATAATGATTGGAGAAATTGTTCTAGTTGGAGTAATAGCATGTACTATGGTTCATGGGGAAGTTATAGTTATAAAACATGGGACATACCTGCCAATACTACTATTGTATGGGATGCAGGCAATGAATCGTGGACAACAGCACAATTGTATATCTTTAAAGATGGTCATAATACGGCTGATGACTTCACCCAAGTTGGATCAACAACTCAGTTTACCAAAAAGTATACTACTAAATGGGCAGGTTACGCAGGATTGATTATTCGCAAAAATAACAACTGGGATGCACAGACTACCAATATTTATACAGATGTTCAATCTTCTACTACCAACATAACATTGTTTACATACCAGGGGAACAAAAGCAATGGTAAACTAAATTGGCAGAAAACAACCAATGCTAAGAAAGCGACATCGGGAGTAAAGATTTATTTCGATAATACAGATGCGAAATGGGGAGAGGTATGGCTGAAATATGGTACGCAGTGGTACAATCGTTCCTCTGCAGCCGCAGCCACAAAAGTTACCGGAACGGACAACCTCTATGTTATTACTATTCCCAATGATGCATATTATGAGAAATATTATTTAGCAAACCATTATGGATACACAGGCTATAATAGTATTGAAACGATGACGAATATCTCAAATCGTATCAATTATCAAGCATCTAACATAGCCTCGGATATTACTTACATACCTTCAACTGGTTCTGGTAGTAATCCTAAAGTATGGAACACAACTACTCTGTCCGGACACACCCGTACATTAACTATTACTGCTCCGTCTAATGGTTCAATTTCTGCCACTTATACAGATGAAAACGGAACAGAACAGACCGTAACATCAGGTTCTTTCACGGTCGCACAGACATGTAAGGTAACTATTACCGCTACTCCGAACACAGGTTATGCTCTGTCTGGTTTAACATTAGGAGGTGCAAGTATTACTTCCGGAGCAGAACAGATTATTCGTGCCGATGGTACTATTGCTGCAACATTTGTGGCAGAGACGACGCACGATGTAACCGTGTCGTACAAGATAGGAACGCGTACGCTTCATGCTGACAGAGTGGTTGCTGTGGGCGAGACAACTCCATCGAATATATCGTCTGAAACCGTAGATGGTTTCTCGTTCTCATCGTGGAGTAATCTGACCAGCGGTATCACCAACGTAACAGGAAATACCACAACAGATCCTATCCGTATTAAGACAACGGCTGACGCATCAATGACCTGTAATTATACTCAATGGCCTTGTTCGTTAGATATTGTGCCGAGTGAAGGAGCAACGACATACACTTCGCGAACGCCGATGAGTTATGATGCTACAACGAAAGCATATTACAAGAATGTAAGTACCGCTTCATCGACTGAGCGCTACCGTTTCTACATTGATAGCAAAGAATATTCAACAAGTGGTAATACAGAACTGGTTATTGCTGGAACAAAAGTAGATGCTAATACTCCGGTGCAGGGTTACGGAAGTAATAAACCTTCTGTTTATTTCAATGATGGCGGTACAGGATCGAATATTACTGTTTGGTTTGATTATGAGAACAAGAAAGCATGGGTGACTGAGCAGAAACACACTGTAACTATCTCTGCCGGTGCGAATGGATCCGTTAGCCCGACATCAGTAAGCGCCGGTGCTATAAAAGCGTCTCCAACCATTACAGCGACGGCGGATGAGCATTATCATTTGAGCAGTTGGACTATTCCGAGCGGTGTAACTCTTGCCAGCGGAACAACGACCACATCTCCTATCACCATCAAGGCAACGGCTTCCGACAAGACAGTGATTGCGAATTTTGCAGGTGATCAATATACGATTACTTATAAGGATCAAGGAAATGTAACTTATTCGGGTAATAACGAAGCTTCATTGCCGAAGACTCATACCTATGGTACTGCTACGGCTCTTGTGGATGGATCCAAAGCCGGTTACACTTTTGGTGGTTGGTACACGGACGCACCTTGTACCAGTTCAGCCGGTTCGTCCATTGGAGCTACTACTAAGACGGCTAATTTTACGCTGTATGCAAAGTGGACTGAAAACCTGACCACCGTCACTTTGGTTGCGAGCCCGGCCGGTAAAGGAACATTTACTATTGGAGGAGCTGCTGCAACAGGAACGACTGCCGGTGTGACTACTACGCGTTCAGTAACGGCTGTTCCGGCAACCGGATATCACTTAATAGGTACTATCTGGAGCAAGAGCAATGAGAACATCTCTCTCTCCAGTGCGACTGCCAACCCTGTTATAATCACAGGTGCAGGAACTGTCAGTGAAACCAACTTGACTGCAACCTTTACACCAAATAACTATTCTGTTTCGTTTAATGCAAACGGCGGTACGGGCGATGCAATGAGTGCTCAAGCATTCACATATGACGCAGCCCAGGCATTGAGCGCCAATACCTATACCCGAACCGGCTATAACTTTGATGGTTGGGCTACGGCAGCGGAAGGAGCAAAGGCTTATAATCCAGGACAGAGCGTCAGCAACCTGACTAACGCTAACGGCGGCACGTTCCCGCTCTTTGCACACTGGACAGCCAAGAGTTACACCGTAACGCTGGATATTGACGATGCCAACCATGGTACGATTGACGGCAAAGCGACTTCGGCTTCCGTAACCTTTGACGCTACGCCGACTGCCATAGCAGCAGGCCAACTGCCTACAGCAGCGCAAGGCTATGCTTTCATGGGCTTCTTTACCGCAGCAGGCGGTGAAGGCGTACAAGTTATCAATGCCAATGGAACATGGATTGCATCTGTAACTGGCTACACCGACGCAAGCGGCAACTGGGTTCGCGACGGCGGCATTACCCTCTATGCATACTACAAGAAAGCAGAGATTACGGATTTAACTCTCTCTGCATCAACGGTAGCACCTTCCAGTACGTTTACGGTTACGCCTACTATTTCTCCGACGCCGACCGGAACGACTGATGTCTGCTGGACGGTTCTGTATGCGGCTAATGACAACGAACTTGCTCCACAACCTGCCATTTCAACGGAAGGCACCACTGCAACCATTACCGCCCCTGCAACACCGGGTACCTACAAAGTACAAGCTATACTCCATAATACCGATTGCAACGGCACCGAGCTAAGCAGACTGACGGCTACTTTTGTAGTTGCAGGCGACCATACCGTAACCGTTCGTTATATCGGTGACGGAGAGCAACTGCAAGCTTCTACCCAACTGCAAGCTAACCAACTTTCATGGTCAGATGACATTACCGCACCGACTGTTTCAGGTTATACCTTTGCAGGCTGGACAGCAGGAGAAGGCATTACTATCACTGGCGATAACGGCGATACAGAAGGCACTTCTTCTTCCAATGCAACGATTAAAGTCAAAGCTACTTATGCCGGAACTTTGACCGCCAACTACGTAGAGACTCCGACCGTTTATTTCTACAACAACCTCGGGTGGAGCGATGTATATGTTACCTACGATGCATATTGGAACGATGGAGAAAATGAAGGAGCCGGTTGCCATGACAGAACCTACCACCACATGACCCGTATTGGAGAAACCAATATATGGTATGACGAGATTCCGTCAACATATACCTCCGACGGATTTAGCGGATGGGCATATAATATTGCCTTCAATGACCAGAATCAATCTGGTTATAACCATTTCCACGGTGGTAATGTCATTTTCCGTCGTGACTTTGACCCGTACAACACCATGTTCGTTCCGGCTACCGAGGATGTTGTAGCGCCTTATAATAAGAATAACTGTACATATTACAGCTCAACATTTACCTATTATGACAACCGTGACCAGAATAATGCAGTAACCAGCCGGGATTACTACTACAACGGCGGTTACTGGAAGAAATATAACAAGAAATATTCCGGTTATTCTCTGCGTGGTACTTTTGCCAATATTATCGGTGACGAGAAAAACTGGTCGGGCGAAGAGCACAACCTCTATTCAGAAACGACCGAGGAAACCGAAGACGGTTGGGAGACTTCAACCTCGCTCAAACTGAGTGGCAATTACAATTATTATTTCCGTATTTACCGCAACCACCTCAAAAACGACCAGAGTTCCGGATATACCAATACGGGGACGATGACTGTAGGCGCAAATCATGCGAACTGGCGTTTTGAGACCAAACAGGAGTGGCGTGGGAACAACTGTACGCTTTCTGCGGCAACAGAGGGTATCTACACCTTCCATGTTCTTTTCGACAAGAAAGGTAGGATCTATGTAAGTGTTGACTATCCGATGAATGTAGGTGACTACCGTCTGCTCTACAAAGATGATGTACACACAACCTGGCATTCGTCTGGAACGATTGCTTCGGGCAATACAGAGGACATCGTATCCTTCTTCAGCCGTACTTCGGACAAGAACCCGGTCATCAAATGGCAATACAGCACAGGTATTGCGAATAACGGTACGATCACATGGTCCACTCCTGCCGATGTCAGTCTGACCGATTGGGTAGGAACCGATAAAGTAATCAATGACTCGGCGGTATATAATTTCAAAGTCGCCTACAATGCGCAATCGCATACATTGGCACTCACAGATGTAAAACCGTACACCGGCAACTATTATATCCGCACCAATTCGGCCGGCAAATACAAATGGGAGAACTATCTGAATGACCCGGATCATATGATGACTTATTCGGAGTATGCGAAAACAAATGGTGATTATACCCACTACTGGATGGCACACGTATATGCAAATGCAAACGTCAAGTTTGTCATCGCTAATGACTACAGCCCGTGCATCTCGGATACCCTGATTCAGCAATCGGGTGACTTGTCTACAACTCCGGCGCATGTAGATGCAACGGGTAACATTCACGCCAATGCCAATGTCCGCTTTATGTGGGATGCCCGCAACAACAAAGTGCAGCGTGCATATCTGGCAGACGCAAAAGAGGACGGAACAGAGTTCCTTGTGCTGATTGCAGCCGATGATAATGCAATGAAGGATGCGAATGGAAATAATCTCCGTCAAGCAAGTGCATCTGACGAAGCAGGTTACAACCATGGCGCTCCGGATCATGCTGTTCAGTTCGTTGATAACGAGAACTGGATCTATGAAGCGAATGTGCAACTCAAGCCTTCTGCATATGTTAAATTGTACGCAAACTTCGATGGTGGTGATTTCTGCTATAAGGGAAATAGCGGCAGTAACTTTGACGGAGAGGAAGTAGATGGTAAACCCAATGCTATCCAGCTTATCGGAGGCGACGCCGATTTGCAGAACGTACGTGTAGTATATGATTTCAAGACCGACCGACTGATGGCTGCTTGGTTACCGGGAGATGCTGATATTACTACCGAGACGGCAATCAACGCAGATGTAATGATTATTCGTCAGCATCAGGATGCCGGTAAACAAATCACCTTTACCGGTAGCGGTAAATTAACAGATGTCAAGACCGTATATGGCGTAATGCAGTTCAACCGCTGGACGCTCAACAACAAGTCAACCGCAGACGGTCATGCCCCGCTTACCGGTGCAAACTCAAAATCTCTCTACGAGCGTGCGTTGTATTTCATATCCTTCCCGTTTGATGTCAAAGTGAGCGAGATCTTCGGCTTCGGCAAATATTGGGATGAATGGTATATCGAATACTACGACGGAAAGAGCCGTGCAGCGAACGGCTATTGGATTGATTCTGAACCGAACTGGAAATATGTAACCCCGGAAATGGCTAAAACATTTGAGTTGAAAGCAAACCAAGGCTATATTCTTGGTCTGGATTTGGACTACATGAAAGATGACAATACCACTTTCTGGGCAAACGATATTCAGAATGTATCGCTGTATTTCCCGTCCACCACAAGTGTGAATAATATACAAGCTACCTCGGCAGTTATTCCGGCTCTCACAAGCGATTATTACTGCAAAATTAACCGCGGTACGCCGGATGGCGACCGCCGCGTGAAGGATAGCTACTGGCGTTGTATCGGAGTGCCGAGTTATGCCAACTATAGTAATACCTTGACGGATGGCGCGAATACTATTGTTTGGCAAACCGGCTCAACCCTGCCGTATATCTATCAGTGGAATATGACGGATAATACCTTGACGCCGCAATCGACCTCTAATTTTGCTTTCCTGACGATGCATGCATACTTGGCGCAATACGAAGGAGCTATCCATTGGAGTGCCGTTAGTGCGACCCCTTCGCCGGTTGTGGCTCGCCGGACAGCAGATGAGACAATACAAGATCGCGAGTTCCGTCTCGAACTGGCACAAGCTCAAAAAATGCTCGACCAGACATACGTGCGCCTGAGTATGGATGAGGAGGTTACTACCGGCTTTGAGTTTAACCATGATTTGACGAAAGAGATCAATGCCGGCAAGGCGAATATCTACACCTACATAGGTTACGAGAAAGCAGCCGCTAACTGTCTGCCGATGAGTAATCAGACAACAATTGTTCCGATGGGCGTACAGATTGCAGCCGATGGCGAATACACCTTCGCTATGCCGGAAGGCACCAACGGAACAGGCGTTACCTTGATTGATAATGAGACAGGCACGCGTACCAGCCTTGCTCTGACGGATTACACCGTTACACTCGGCAAGGGCACGTACGACAACCGCTTTGTGCTCGAGTTCTCGCCGGTGGCTCAGACTCCGACAGGAATTGAGGATGCAGAAACCGTAAATCGTAAATCGTCCAATCGTAAATTATTAATTGACGGTATCTTGTATATCGTCAAAGACGGTCAGGTATTCGACGCACGCGGAACGAAGGTGAAATAACTCATTTCTCAAGAATATCTGGTATATCAAGAATATCTGGTAAAATAATGAAAATAATATGAAAAATAGATTTATTATCTTGGCGGTAGGCATACTGATGGTATGCCTGCTGCCGTTGGCAGTTTCGGCGCAGCAGCAGGAGTGGCAGTCCACTTCTTCGATGCAAGAATCAGGAAGCCGGTATTCGTCCAAGGTGACTCCTGTCGGCGCAACGGGAGTGGGGGCAATGTCTTCCACCACCAGCAGTTTTGCACCGGCACAGGCA
>ODAJ012095960.1_pt1 | contig 14825 bp, 14 predicted proteins | sample 1539241 | NCBI WGS metagenome assembly ODAJ01 (sample SAMN02144231, study PRJEB22623) | gut metagenome | biome: sheep rumen | host: Ovis aries | place: New Zealand
CCCGCGCCTCCGCGCGGTCCTGCGGCGTGCTCGTGGGATCATTGATGATTCGCTGCAGCACAGAAATCTGCTGGTCCAGCGTGTCCGCCTGTGCCTGATAGACCCCGCTCATGGCCGTGCCGCCCTGCGCCTCGCTGAGCATGCCCAGCGTGTTCACGTGGCCCGCGGCGCGGCTTTCTCCTGCTCCCGCGAGGATGCGCCCGATGCGCTCCGCCATGCTCACTGCAGGGCCGCGGCCATTGGTCATGCCCTCGTCGCGCAGGTCAAGCATCGCCGCCTTCTCCCGCGTGCTCTTGCCGGCAAAGCGCTGCTGCGCGGCATTGAGCACCGGCGTCTGCACGGCGGGCGTCGGCGCGTGAGCTGTGCCCGGCGAGGCCGTGGAGGTGATCACGTTCTTTGCCTGTGTGTTCGTCCGCGCCGTCTGAGGGGAGGACGCGCGCAGGTCTACCCCGCGCGCATTTTCCCGCGCGCTCTGAGACGCGCTCTTGTTGTTCTTTACGCCGGTGTTCACCTGCGGTGCGCCGCCGACCACCAGCTTGTACTGCGTCGGCTTTTTATCTCGGTTTGCAATGAGGTTAGGCACTATCCACCATCTCCAATCTGTTCATGGTCAAAGGTATGCAAATCCCATGTCAATTTGTAATGCTCCTTGCAGAAATCCAGTGCGTCTTCTTCGCTGCGGAAAAATCGCTTCTCAAATCTCAACACCACGAATTTGTTTACGCCGCCACCAGCGAACGGCAGCAGCTTTTCAACCACGGTCGCCCGGGTGTCCGTCCGCCGCTCCGCAACGATCCGGGACGTCGGTTTCAGCTTCGGTTTGATCGGTACTGCGTGTGCGTGATCGTCAATCGGCATTTCGCGGCGCTCCCTTTCTTCGTCGATTTTCCCTGTCAATTAACAGCGGTTTTGAGGGTATTCTTTCGCGGGGTCAAGTTATACCCGGCAAGCGTGTTTTGCCCTCCGTGCGCGTTGTGGTAATTGCGAAAACGAGCACAGAATTGATCTCACAGCTTGCCGACGGAATGCAAACGCTTCATGCGCTCTCGCGCAGCTTCTTTTTGATCTTCTGAAACATGGCGCGGCGGGCTGACCTTGATCCAGCCTTTCGGCAGTTCATATTCTGCGGCCTGTCCATCGTGACAGACGCGCACGCGGCGGCATTCCTCCGGGCGCGACGCTGCCAGCGCGTCCAGCCTGCGGATCAGCGCGGCGTTATGCGTGTAGACAGATGCAGACGGCTCCTGCTCGTTGAACGTGAGGATACTCTCGCGCTCGGCTCTTGTCAAATTCATGGCGCACCTCCCTGCTCACAGTTTACTTTGCATATTGCTCTGGCTGCACCGGCTCCAATCTTACCTCACTGCCGGTCAGCGCCTTGATCCTGCGTGCAATTTCATTCAACTGCGCTTTTTTTAGCCCTGCATTACTCACAGCGGCTGCAAGCGCGTCGGCGTTTGCGTAGGTATTCCCGTTCCAGTAAAGGCTGCCCTCGTTCGCGTCGGCGATGTCCACGCTGGTGATGCTGTTCGTCACGCCGCTGCGGCCGCCCTGATAGGCGCGCCATGCCGCATTTGCGTCGTTGGTGCCGTACCGCATCTGTGCCGCCGCCTGGGACGCCGGGCCGAAATAGCCGTCCTGCGCCACGCCCAGCGCGCCCTGCAGCTGCCGCACCTGCGCGCTGGTCAGACTGCCGTTGTTGTAGCCGCTGCCGGTTTTTTTCGTGCTCGTGGAAGGCGTGCCGGTGCTGCTTGTCCTGCTGCCGCTGCCGCCCACGGTGTTGGCCGCGCCCACGCTGCCGGCATACCCGCCTGTCGCGCCGCCGTAGGGCGCGCCGTAATAATACTCATAGTCTCGCAGCACCTGGTCCGTGACCCAGCCGTTCTTGATCGCCTGCGTCACCTGCGAGACGGTGAAGGTCGGGTCATAGGCATTGGCCGCCGCGGCCTGCGCCGCTGCCGCCGCCTCGCGCTGCGCGGCCAGCTCCGCCTCATAGGCGCTGGTGTTCACGCCCAGCGCGTTCAAGCCGGAATAGTCGCCGTAGCTCGCGCCCAGCTTGGCCATCTCCAGCTGGTATTCCTGCTGCCGCTGCGCGTCAGACCGCTGCAGGTTCTGCACGCGCACCAGCTCGTTGTACAGGTTTTGCGCCAGCGTGGCATTGCCCTCCGCTCTCGCCTGTGCAATGGCGCTCTCATACTGCGCCGTGAGGTTGCGCATTTGCAGTTCCACGTCGCTGCGGGCGTTGCCTTCCGCCTCTCCGATGCCAGCCAGTGCGCTCTGCAGCGCCTGGGCGCGGCTGACAGCCGCCTGTCCCTGGGCGCCGCTGCTCAGCCCCAGCGCTGCGGCCCGCTCATCAAAACCTCGCTGGTCCACCGCGTCCTGCGCCGCCGCACGGTTGCGTGCCGCGTCATAGATCGGCTGAAGCCGCGCGAGCTGGTCGTTGTAGCCGTTCACGCTGGTGTCGTAGGCGCCCTTCAGTCCGGCCAGCTCGGCCTCCAATGCGGCCGCCTGCTGCTGGCGGATGTACTCGGTAAGATCGTACCCGCTGCCGCCGGTATAGCCGGTGCCGCCGCTCACGCCGCCACCGCCGCCCGGCGTGCCGCTCACGGAATAACTGCCGGAGGAGCCGCCGGAGAAAGAGCCTCCGCCACCACCGTAGCTTTGCGGACTGGTCACGCCTCTGCCGGGATTCTCGGCGTAGCCGCCCGGATTGGTGATCAGCCGCTCCATGCCCGCCACGGGGCCGATGCCGGGCCGGTTCTCTCGCTCGGCCAGAAGCCGCTCGTACAGGTCGCGCGTGCCCTGCTGGTAGCCGGTCACGTGCATGCGGCGTTCGTTCTCGTCCGCATTGACCTGATCCCACGACAAACCGCCCTGCCCGATGTACGGCACACCGTACTGATCGTAGAGCATTTCACGGCTCGTCACGCCCTGATCGTTGTCTGTCTTGGCGGTGTACATCGGCCCGCTGTACATCTGGTTGTAGCCCTGGCCGTCCTTGACCGCCTTGATGGGATACCCGTTGTCGTTGTACACGACCTTGTACTGTCCCTGCGGCGTCTTGATGTATACGGTCTGTCCCGCGCGGCTCATGTCCTGAATCGTCATGTCCGGCACGCCGCGGTTGTCCACGCGCACATAGCCGCCGTCGCTGGAGGCATACTGATCCCACGTGCCGTTGGCGCTCTTGCGCGTCAGCGCGCTGTCGTCGTAATAGCCCCAATGGCCCTCGCTGTCCATGCCGTAGTAGCCCTGGTAGTTCTGGCCGTTGCTGATATAGCCGTTGCGCTGGGAGGCGTTGTAGTTGTTTCGCAGCCACTGCTCGTACAGCTGCGCATTGCTGGGCGCGCCGGCATACCCGCTGATGTCGATCCCCTGCGCGGCGGCCTTGTGCTGTCGGTCCTGCGCCCATGCGTCAAACTCCGCGCTGCTCTGCGCGTTCAGCATGTTCGCACTGTAGTCGGTCTTGTCGTTCTTCCAGAAGTCCTCCACGTCCTGCTGGGTATATCCGCCGCCGGCGGCATACCCGCCGCCTCCGGCAGAATAACCGTTGCCGCCACCGCCGTACTGCGCGCGGGCATTGTTCAGCTCGCGGAGCTGGTTCTGCGCCCAGGCCGCGTTGCCGCCGCCCTGGGAGATCAGCCCGTTGAGATACTTCTCCTCGTTGTCGTAGTTCGTGTTCGCATCGTAAGGCATGTTCCTGCCCTCCTCTTCCATCGATTATTTCTCTCGGTTCTATTTCCCGGTTAAACGCTTTCGGCGATTACGTCTTGGAGCCACTCATCAACGGTAAATCCGTTAAGCGCCGCAACGCGCTCGATCTGCGCGTGCAACTCCGGCGTGACTTCCATCGTCAGCGTGATTGTGCCTTTCTGCGGCGGGGTCTGTGCTTCGGGCTTGCGTGGTGCAGCTTTGCGCTGCGTGGTGGATTTCGTAGGCATATGTTTCCTTTCTCCCCGGTATACGGGGCGCGGCCCGTGTCGGGTCGCGTTAAAAAAAATCGCGTGCGCGCGTGCGCGAGACGGTTATCCTCCATCGCCCAGCGCCATCTGCGCGGACAGGCCTCCCAGCAACGCCTGCACGCTCGGCGGCAGCTTCGCCTTTTCCTGTTCGCGTTGTTGGACGGAACGAAACGCCCGCTGGACATTGCTCATGACCACGGAATTGACCGTCTCGCTGTCAATCATTGACCAATCGCGCAACTGCGACGGCGATCCAACAATCCGTTGAAGCATTGGAGGCAGCTTCTCAAATTCTGCGACCGCTTCATACCCGCTGTTGCTGATTGCCTTTCGGATTAACGCCCACGCCTCTGCCTCGCTGGTATCTTCCGGAGAAGTCAGTTTACGCATCTGTTCTTTGATTTGCCCCACGTTTGGGGCAAACTCCCTGTTCCCCGCAACGATGATTGCCTTTACCGCTGCGCCAACAAGCCCAACATCATCGTCTGCAAACATCTGCGCCCAAAGATTCAAGCGTGCTTCTCCATCAGCCTTTGTCATTCCAGTAAAGCTTTGAGGCCACTCCGCTTTGCAGATGCGGAGGATTTCAACCGTTTCATGTAAAGTCATCGAAATCCCACCCTCCCCTCTTTTCGTGTGAGTTCTGCTCACGCTCTCGGCGTTCCCAGCTCCGCACAGCCGCTTTCCAATCTTTCATTGGAGAGTTACCAACTTTCCAGCCTTTTGAAGCGTAGAAGTCACAGAACGCTTGAGCGTCCACCCCGTTGCTTCGTTCTTCACAATATGCCGATACTTCATCAACGGATGGTGGTGAGAAGCGCGGAGCGCGGGGCGGCTTGTCCGTCCCTTTTTTTATAGCGGGTACGGGTACGGGAGCGGGGACGGGAGCGGGTACGGCTTGATTTGCTTGGTTTGCTTCATCCGCGCAAGCAAATGAAGCATTTGCTAAGTTTGCTGCGCGTTGCTTGCCGCCCTCACTTCCTGCCGCCCGCCTTTTCTCGCGCTTGTCCTCCCACGCGGCGGTGTCCCGGTCGATTGCGGTTTTGATGAACACGAAAGCCATCTGCTGCGCCCCGGCGAAGTCGGGGAGAGTCCCGTGCTCGGAATAGTCTAGCAGGGCAAGGAAAAGTTGCCCGCGTTCCGCGTCGGTCAGCAGTTCCAACGGCTGACGGATATCGTGGTAGAGGACAAAAGACTGCTTCCCCGCCGCCATCAGCGCGCATCCTCCGTCAAGTTTTCCCGGCTGGCTCGGTCGAGTAGCTCAACAAGCGCCTCGTAGTTGACAAGGAATCTGTTTCCCGTCTGGATGCCAGGAAGAGCACCTTGCTTTTGCAGTAGCCGGAGATGGTGTTCCGTGAGGATACCCGTGGCAGCGGTTTGGCGGATGGTTAAAAATCGCATAAAAGCCTCCTTATTCAAGAAAAAGTTTCAAATCTTGTTGACCTTCTTCAATTAAAATGGTATCATGTTGGTGGCGAAAGTTCAAACAGAAAGACTTCTCGTCTTGCTTGAAAACCAACTGCCGGGAGGTGGGTAAATGCCGCGGGAAAAGGGCTCTTTTAAAGTCGTGTGCGGGAAGCGGTTGAAAACGCTCTGCGAGAGGGAAAAGATCACACAAACAAAGCTATCGGAGCAGATATATCTATCGCAACAGGTGATTTCCGGCATAGTTAATGGACGCGCCGCACTCACACGAGCAACAGCCGAAAGGATCGTTTCGATCTATCCGACATACCGGATAGAGTGGCTACTCGGCCTTGATGACTTTATGACGGAGACAGAGCAACGGCTATCATTTGTTGCGCAGCAATGGGATGGGTTTGATCTTGCTGAAGAATTGATCGCCCTGCACGGTTATGCTGTTGATTATGTTTTGGATGAGCAAGGGGAAAAAGTCGTCCGGCATATTTGGGTAACTGTACCCGTTGGAGCGGATGACACGACAACGCTAAATCATATCCGACGTGAGCCGCCCGATCCTGTTTTGAGAATTACCGCGCCGGATGGACGGCAGATCGAAGTAGACCGAACGGTTTATGATCGGATTCTTGAAGAAATCGACGATTTCGCTCAAATGCGTATGGAACACCTTTTTCGTGGCGTAAAGGGAGGCAAAAGCAATGGCTAACATTCAAGAGCGTCGGGATAAGTCCGGAAAGCTGATCTCCTACTCTATCCGCGTTCATCGCGGCCGTGGAGCTGACGGGAAGCAGCTCAAGCCCTACACCGCCACCTTCGACGTGCTGCCGACGTGGACAGAGAAGAGCGCAAGAAAAAAGGCCGAGGCTTTCGCCGCGACCTTTGAAAGAGATTGCAGGGACGGTATAAAATCTGACAGCCGTCAGAAATTTGCCGCCTATTGCGATTATGTAATTGCGCTGAAGGAGCAGCGCGGGGCAAAGCACAGCACCATTGTCCGATACAAAGAATTAACTGACCGCATCTACCCCGCCATCGGGCATATCAAACTAAAAGACCTCCGCGCCGATCATTTGAACGCCCTTTACACCGATCTGGCAAAAGAGGGCGTAAAGAAAAGCGGCGGGCACGCTATAGCAAAGATTGACCTTGTTGCCACCCTCAAAGCAAAGAAAATTAAGCAGGCGAGAATCCGGGAGCGGTCCGGCATCGCCGCGTCGGCAATTTCTGCCGCTGTGCGCGGTCAATCTACCAGCGTAAAGACGGCGGAGGCAATCGCGGACGCGCTTGGAATGAAGTTGAAGGATGCTTTCACCGTTAGCGAGGATAGCACAAAGCTCTCGGCAAAAACGATCACAGAATACCATCGCTTGATCTCCACCGTTTTGGAGCAGGCCGTCAAAGATGGTCTCGTCCCCTTTAATATCGCCTCCCGTGCCACTCCCCCGAAAGTCGAGCAGAACCCTGTCAACTACTTCCAGCCCGAAACGGTCTCCGCCATTCGTGATGCGCTGGACACTGAGCCGATGAAGTGGAAAGTGCTGACGCATCTTTTTCTGATAACAGGTGCAAGGCGCGGGGAGTTGGTCGGCCTCAAATGGTCAATGGTCGATTTCACCCGCTCCAAAATCCACATCTGCAACAATCTGCTGTACACCGCTGATGTTGGCATCTATGAGGACACAGCAAAAACAGAGGAATCAGACCGCTATATAACGCTACCGTCTGAAACGATGCAACTGTTGAAGCAGTACAAGAAATGGCAAGCGGCGGAACGGCTGCGCCTGGGTGAGTATTATCACGATCAAGATTATCTGTTTGCGCGTGACAACGGATCACCGATGCACCCGGACAGCGTAACAAAGTGGCTAGCCAAGTTCAGCAAGCGGCACAATCTGCCGCATATCAACCCCCACGCATTCCGGCACACAATGGCGTCTATCCTCATTCATAACCACCAAGACATTGTTTCGGTCTCTAAGCGATTAGGCCACGCCAAGACAAGCACGACCTCCGATATTTACGCGCACGTCATCAAGGAAGCCGACGAAGAAAACGCCGAAATCCTGTCCAAAATTTTCCTCAAAAAGGCGTGATTTTGGAGGCGAGTTGAATTAAAGTTGAATTATACTTTGTGAGAGACCATTCAGTTTTGTTAAATAGTTGCAAAAATACCCGGTTTCGCCATGAAACCGGGTATTTTTCTGGTTGCGGAGACAGGACTTGAACCTGCGGCCTCCGGGTTATGAGTTCTAAATATGGTGTTTTTTATTGTCTTGCAATGTGGCAAAATCCATTGAAAACACTCACTTTTCCGGGCTATCCGTTTTTTATCGTCGGGTAAAATAATTCAACTTTTTGCACTGAAGTTGAATTATTGTTGAACTCAAACAAGCCCGCCGCCATCCCAAAAGCGAGCACGGCGGCGGTCAATGTGGTGAGTTGGTTTTATTGCGCGGTGGTCGTCTCTTTGTCCCTTGCGCGGCCGATCTCGGCAGCAACGGAACGGGAAAGCTCGGCAAGCTCGCGCTGGATCAGCGCGGCAGCGGGGATAAACGTGTCGGAGATTTCGGAAATCACATAGCGGCAAGGGGCATCTTCCCCTTTCGCTGCAGTAACTTCGCTTTCAAGGCCATCCATCCAAAGAGCCATCGCGGCGTTAATTGAGCGCAGCGCGGCATCAATCGTACTAAAGTCGTAACCGGTCGGCATTATCTCATTTCCTTTCTTTTGTCGTTGGGGCTGTCTAAGTATTCGATGATCTGCATCAAGCGGCGGGAGATCGTGACCGCGCCCGCCACGGTAACAACGAGCTGGAACGTGGTCACACACTCACCCCCTCCGCGCGGCCTCCCATAATGAGGGAGGCCGCCTTTTCCGCCTTGCCCGCCGCGCTGACGATCAACCGGTTATCGCCGCGGATGGCCTTTAACCAGTTGTCAATATAGCTTGCGGAGTTCTTGAACGTGGCGGGTGTTTCGATGCCGCAGGAATTGAGGATACAGGCGCTTGTGATCTCGGCAACGAGTTCCTCGCGCCCGTAATCATCCCCGCCAAACGCGGCCGCCGCTCCGGTCGTGAAGCGATTCAAGCGGGACTTGTGGCCGGTGCTGTGCCCCAGTTCGTGAAACAGGGTGCTGTAATATTCCCCGCCGTCGGTAAACTGTTCCCGCAGCGGGAGGGTCACGCGGTCAAGTGCGGGAGAATAGCAAGCGCGATCCCCGGCCACGTGTTCCAGCTTCACACCCTCGCGGGCGAGGTAGTCCGCCTTGACTTCCTCCGCCTCTTTGATGGGGTCGGGCGCGGTCATTTCCTCGGGCTTGAATTTCGGGGTGATCCCCTCGCACTGGTCGATGTGCCACACGTTGAAATAGCGCAGAATCGGATAGAGCTTTTCGATCTCCTCGCCGGTGGCGGGGTCAATCTCTTTGGCCTTGTTCATCTTCCAGAACACGACCACACTTGCCTTTTCGCCCTTGCGGATCGTGCCGCCCTCGGCCTTGATCTGCGACCAGGTGATATACTCGCCCGGCCTGCCTAAAAGCAGCTGATTCATGAGGGAGTAGGGCCGCCCGGTGCTGTGGCTGTATGCCCCGGAACGGATGCCCGTCCAAGGCTTCCGCCACGGAATGACACCCTTTTCCAGTTCCGCAATGATGCGGTCAGTGACGATCTGGTAAACGTTGTTATTCATTCTCAAAACCTCCTTGCCTTTTCGGCCGGGAGGCGGTACAATAGCTGTACCGGCCTCCCTTGTGGTTGGTTGGTAGGGGCTGCATATCCGCTGCTTTGGTCGGCTGTTCGGATATGTGGCCTTTCTCATACGCTGATGGTGAAACGCGTCGTTACGGTGGGCTTGCTGTACTGCGCGTACAGATCGGGGTTTGCCGCCTTGAACGCTTTGCCGTCAAAGCGGCTGCTTGTGACGTTCTTCCAGCTTGCCCGCCATCCGTCGCCCTGCAGGACTTCCTCGCCGCGCTCGGTCATTGCGGCCTTGATCTTGTCCGTGAGGGCTTCCGCCTCGGCTTCCAGCTCTGCGATCATGGCGCGGACGCTCATAAGATCGTGGGCGGTGGTATTCAGTTCGTTATTGCTCATTGTGTCCTCCTTTTGATTGGGGAGGGCTGCCGGTCATCTTCCTGCCTCTTGCAACGCCTTGACGCGCTCACAGGTATATGGACTTGGCCTTGCGTCACATCATCTTGTGAAGCCCTCTGTTGTGGTGGGGTGGCGTCCGCCGTTCCCCTTGACTGACTTAATAATACTACGTTGCGCAACGTATGTCAATCGGCAGAATACACATAATTGCGCAACGTGTTTTTGTGCAATCCGCTACGTTGCGCAACGTCGCTTTTTAATGGTATAATAAGGTTTGAATAAGGGGGCGATCTAAATGACAGCACGTAAGGCAAAATGGCAAAACGATTACATTCAAAAGGCATATGACCGGATCAATCTCACCGTTCCAAAGGGAGACAAGGAACGGATCAAGGAACACGCAGAAGCGCGCGGGGAATCTGTCAACGGCTTTATTGGACGGGCGATCTCCGAGCAGATGAAGCGCGACGCAAGCGCGGGCGCGGATGAATAAAGGAGCGGGGGCGCGTGTGCGTCCTCGCTCTTTCTCCGGTATATGCAATTATGGGAGCGCCGGGCGCGGCGGGGCGATCAAGCACGGCGGCCCGCGGCGGGGTGCTGTGCGGCGTGGTGGCCCCTGGCACCGCGGGAGGGGTACTCCCCTACCAGAGGTTCCAAGGGGGGAGGGGTAGCGGAAAAACGGCCGGCCCCTCGCAGGACGGCATATAGAGGTTTGCTCACGCCCTCCATTTTCTCTCCATAGAGGAGTAGCGGAAAAACAGGGGCATACCTAGGCAAATCCCTGTAACAGAATTTTTCAAAAAAAAGCAAAAAGAGGAACGGAAATCTCCGTTCCTCTTTTTCTGTCTTCAGTGCCACGGCGTCTTGGTAAGGTCCGCTTCCCTGTACCCCTCGTTGAGGTAGAGGAAGTCCTTCTGCTCCGGCGTCATGTCCAGCGCATTGATTGCGTCAACAACTTTTGCCTTCTTGCTGCCGCTGATGCTCTTTCCGTTCGCGTCCTTGTCTGCCTGCAGGCCGCTGATGCTGTCCTTGTAGGCGAAATACTGATCCAGCGAAATGCCGTTCTCCTCGGCGCCGAGGGCCTTGTCGCTTGCGGTGCCGTAATAGCCGCCGGAGAAGCGCTGCAGCTCCCCGATCTTCTCGCGCTGCCGCTCGTTCAGCCAGCCCTGCCCCACCAGGAATTTTGCCCAGTAGGTCGCCTTTTCGTTGGCGCTCAGATCGCGCTTGTCGATCTTGTCGTGCTCGCCCTTCAGCCAGAAATATTCGCTCGGATCCACGCCCACGCTCTGCGCCTCGGTGGCCTTCTCCACGGTACGCGCCTCGCCGGTCATGGTGTAGCTCCCGCCGTGCTCCTTCGCGTAATTCTGGCGCGCCTTTGCCCCGACATAGACGACGATCTTTGCCATTGCGTCGGCTTTTTCTTCGGCGCTCAGCTGGTCATAGACTTTGCCGTCGATCAGCTTTTCCACCTCTTCGATGTAAGCCTTTGCCGCGTCGCGCTGGTACGTCTGCCGCTGCTCATAACTCAGCTTGTCTTCGCGCTTGGTACCGTTCTTGTCGTACGACACTGTTTTTGGCATGCGCACGCCCGGATAAATGCTGGTGTTCCCGGTCTCCTCCCGCAGCGTCTGCAGCTCACGGGACACCTTGCTCTGCGTATACTGGTTTACGCCGATAGGGTTAACCATCGCATTGAACAGTCGCTTGGCAAGTCCTCCGTCGTTTGCTTTCTCCTGCCCGGTCACGTCCGTTACTGTCGGCAGTTTTTCCCGCAGGCCGGGGATTCTGCTTTTGGCGTAGTCGCCCAACCTTTCGGCGACCGTATCGCCGGTATAGACGTTGCGCTGTTTCTCGTCCATGCCCTTCGCGGCGGCAGGCAGAATGTTCGGCGTCACAGTGGAGATCGCCGTCCTGCCCAGCGCATCCGCGCCCGCCACGGCCGGATTGCGGCCATAGCGGAAGACGTCCTTTGCAAGGCCGCTCGCGCCGCTGAGCACCGGAAGGTCTCCCGCCGCAGACAGGATAGACGATGCCGTTGCGCCCGCGACCTTCACGCCTTTCCGCACCGCGCCGGGCAGCCTGTTCTCGTCCACGTCGATAAACTGCGACAGCAGCCCGTCGTCATCGTCCGCCGCCATATTCGCCCCCAGCGTAACCATCGCGTTGATCGGCTCCAGCGACATCATGTCAAGCAGTGTGTCGCCCGTCTGCCATTCCGCGCTCCCGCCCTTGAGCCAGCGGTTCATGGCGTCTACGTTAAGCTGCGTTCCGACCAGTCCGTCAGCGGCGTTCCATTTCGCAATGTCGTCATCGTCTTCGTCATCCGCGCGGCGAAGGAGCCCCCGCTTTGCCAGCTCGAAGGCCGCCACTGCAACGAGCGAGCCGGTCATTCCGCGTGCTGTATCGGACAGGGCTTTTGCCTGCGCCGCGGGGTTCACATCCCGATGCCGCGCGGCGTCTGCAATCACGTTTGCAATCTCACCGAAGCCCTGCACCGCTTTGAAGGGCGAATAGTCCACCGCGACAGACGCAAGGTTTGCTGCCACGCGCGTAAACGGCGCGACCATATCGCCCGGGCCGAAATTGTGCACAGTTCGGCCTTTTACGGTTTTACCGCTGTCGCCCCAGCCCACCAGATTGAGCAGGTCGTGAAAGCCTTGGATAATCGTAGCAGCGCGGCCGTCCTGCTGGAACGTGCGATATTTCGCCAGTGCATCGGCCTGCGTTTCCGCGTAATCCGATGCAGCGTTCTTGATCTTCCCGCTGTTGATTAGCTCCTGCGTCCGGCTCTGCGTGGCGCGTGCTGCGCCTTTGTAGATTTCGTCCGTCGTCGTCAGAAGATAGCCCATGTTCCGCTCAAACATGGAAAACACGCGCTCGCCCAGGTTGCCGCTCATCTTGTTCGTGCGATTGCTGCCAGTGTTATACCGACCGCGTCCACCCATATCCACATCAAGCGCGACCTCTGCGGCGCTGCGTCGCATGGCGTCCAGCATTGCCCTGCGGGCGTTTCCGGACAGTGCGCTCTGCTCATAGGCGATACTGCGCGTCCCCGTGACCCGGCTGAGCGCCATATCCAGCAGCGACGCCCCGCGCATGGCCAGCGCGTCCAGCGCGTAAAAGCTCGTGTTACCGGCGATGTTGCGCGCTGGCGTCTTCGGGTTGGACAGCATAAACAGCACTTGCAGCGTCTTAATCCGCTGCCCGACGTCCGCGGCAGCTCCGTCGTTGGTCAGCGCTGCCGTGGATTGATAGGCAAATTGCCGCAGTTCCGCGTCGCTCAGTCCATCCAGCGCCCAACCGGCAAAACGGTTGAGCATGGCGCTCTGCCTGCCGGTTATTGCGTTGCTCGTTGTGCCGCGCTCCGCGGCTACCTCCAGAATGACGCGCTTGACGTCTTCCCGGCTCGTCGCTTGCTCCACGCGCTTGTCCCACTGCATGATCTGTCGGAACAGCTCAATGCGCTGCTCGGGGCTGAGGTTCTCGTTGTCCTGCAGCTTGTCCCACGCGTCGCGCTCGGTGCGCGCGCCGCGGATGTTGTTGTCGTCCGCCCACGCCGCGCTGCCCCGGCCGGTCTCGGTCGCGTGCTCGCGCATCACATTGCGCCAATCGTTGTAAACGTCCTCCGTGATCTCCAGGTCGATGCTCCTGCGCAGATATTCCTGCTCAATCATCATCGCGGCCTTGGTCATCGCGCCGTTCCATGCGGGCGCGTCGCGCAGCTCGTCGGTGATCTCCCGGAAGGCGTCTTCATCCGCGTCCATCAGAAAAGTGCGCCGTCCGTCCTGTTCGACGTACAGGAGGTTATCCGCCGCCTGTGTCATCTGCGCCTGCGTCTGGCTCTGGTACCGGAATACCTGGTCATAGGTTTCCCGATCAAGACCGCCCGCCGCCTCCGCACGGTGACGGTTGAATTCCAGCACGCGATCCTTGAGCCTGCTGTCCCGCATCACGCCGCGGCTCTCCGGCGTTTCAAATCCGTGTTCCGCGCTGCCGACCGTGTGCGTTTGCGGCTCTCCCGCCTCCGCCGCGCCGGTGGCGCTGCCGAAATCGCCGTGATAGTCCGGGTGCTCCTGCCGGATCAGCTCATCCATCCATTCCCCGTCGTCCTCCGTGCGCTCCTGCGCGCCTGCAATGGCGTCCTTCGCCTGCCGGTAAGCGTCCAGATCCACGATCTCGGAAAGCCGGCCGTGCTTGCTGCGGTAATCCTGTTCCAGCAGCTCGTCAATCACGATCTCCGCGCGCTTCGCCGCAGCGAAATTTTCCTGTCCGTGGTTGTGAACGATGGCGTCCAGCGCCCTTTCAATGTCGGCATAGCTCATGCCGTCGTCCAGCAGCTTTTCCACGGCTTCGGTCGCGCTGCGGCTCGTGCGTTTGTAGTGCTCCGTCGGGACGCCGGTCGAATCCAGCGTGTAGTATTTTTCGATCTGGCCGCCGCGCTGCGTGTCGCCCAGCTCGTCCAGCAAAATTGCCGCCACCTCGCGGTAGTACGGGTGGATCTCCGGATTTTCAAACTGGAACGCCGGCAGCTTCCGGTCTCCCACATTTTCGCGGCTGCGGTTGTCGATGTGGTGCTCCGGCTTTACTTCATACAGCGTGCCAAGGCCGTCCGCCTTGATCGTCCCGTCCTGCCATCCTCGCTCTACGGCCTGCACGAAAGCCTGTTCACCGTGGGCTTTGATGTAGTCCGCGCCGCCGTTGCGCACCACGTCCGCCGGTGTATCATTCGGCTTTGGCTGCGCGTCGGAGCGCACCTGCGGCGTTTCCACTGTCTGAGCCGGCTCCTGCCCCTGCTCGCTCTCGCGCATTTCCCGCGCCTGTGCGCCCCGTTCCGTTTCCGGCGTCAAATTACCCGCCGCCTGTGCGTTACGCGGAGCGGTGGCAAGCGGCTGCGTGTCGCTGCGTCTCTGTGCATCTGCGCGGCGTTCGCCTGTCACGCCAGATGCCTCCACCGTGCCGCCGATACCGCCCATAATGCCGCCGATCAGCATGTCATAGGCCATGTCGGCCAGCTCCTCGCGCGTCCTTCCCAGCCCGCGCCGCTGCCCGTTGTAAATGCTCTTGAGCCACGGATTGACGTAGCCGCTGACAGCTTCCTCCGACGCCTCGCCGCCGGCCGCCGCCGCAATGGTCAGGGCGCGCCGCCCTGCCTCGCTGGTAGTCATCTTGTTAATCACGCGCCGGATCACGTCGTCCGCCGCGCCCTTGCCGTAAATGCCGGCAAGGCCGTCCGCCATCTTTTCCGTCAGCGTTTCCACGGCCGCGGATGCAGCGCCATAGGCCGCCGCCTGCGGAAGGTTCGCGCCCTCCTGCCGCGCCTCCTGTGCGCCGCTGCCGAACGTTCGC
>ODAJ011405598.1_pt1 | contig 14821 bp, 13 predicted proteins | sample 1539241 | NCBI WGS metagenome assembly ODAJ01 (sample SAMN02144231, study PRJEB22623) | gut metagenome | biome: sheep rumen | host: Ovis aries | place: New Zealand
TTCTTGCCACCAAAGAGCTCACAAACAGCCTCAGCCTGTGTCTGAATGGTGCAAGCGGGAGCCTTCTGAACAAGAATATCACCATTCTTACCATTCTCGAAGGCAAACAGCACCAAATCCACCGCCTCTTCAAGGGACATAATGAAACGTGTCATTTTTGGCTCAGTCAGGGTGATAGGATTGCCCTTGCGAATCTGGTCAATCCAGAGAGGAATGACAGAGCCACGGCTACACATCACGTTACCGTAGCGTGTGCAGCAGATCTTGGTGTCACCACTCAGGCGGCTCTTGGCCACAGCTATCTTCTCCTCGATGGCCTTGGTGATACCCATCGCATTGATAGGATAAGCAGCCTTATCCGTCGAGAGACAAATCACGCACTTTACACCAGCATCAATAGCGGCATCCAGGGTGTTGTCTGTACCAATCACGTTGGTCTTCACAGCCTCCATAGGGAAGAACTCACAACTGGGTACCTGCTTCAGCGCTGCAGCATGGAATACATAATCTACGCCCTTCATAGCGTACTTCAGCGTGCTCTTGTTACGTACGTCACCAATGTAGAACTTAATCTTGTTGGCTACCTCCGGCATACGTGCCTGGAAGTCGTGACGCATATCATCCTGTTTCTTCTCATCACGCGAGAAGATACGTATCTCCCCTATATCCGTTCTCAAAAAGCGGTTAAGCACCGCATTACCAAAGCTGCCCGTACCACCTGTAATCAGCAGCGTTCTGTCTTTAAATACACTCATAATCTATATTATCTTTGTTTAATTCTTCTTTTTATTTTCTATATCATCCATGAATCTCTTCTCAAGTTCATCTTTGTAGTAAGCTATCTCCCTAAACATATCTGTTTGTGGATTAAATGTTTCTGCCGTTATTGCATTATATAGAGGAAGATACTTCACAAAGCTTAGTTTCAGATTACAACAATTACCAAACCTGTGTGTCCCTATTATGTTTTTGCCGGACTCCATATTTACTCCCGATATTTCCTCCACAGGCATTTTAATTTTGTAGTGTGCCATTTGTGCTGCCATCTTCTCCAGTTCTACCCGTCTTGTTCGTGACGAATTAAATAAAAACAGTTTCCTACTATTTACTGCAGTCAGTTTATTCAATTCCTCAACATCCTGTTCGTTAGTTATTTCTATTTCCTTTCGTTTCTTGAATCCGCACTTATATACTTTAGAATCATAATACAAAACAGCCCTGTCAGCACTTAATGGCAAATAGAACATTATGCCTCGGCATCCTGCCCCACCATTGCTTATACCACATTTTTCCAGGAACATATTGTATAGACAAGCAGGGTTATCACTCGTCACAAAACTTCTCTTTGTTCTATTAATCAGCACCTTATATTCCCTCATCACATCAATGCACAAGGGTATTAGCTGAAGGTATGCAACAACAGAAAAGGCTCCCAAATTAGCAAATTTCATTTTTACATTATCAATGAAATCGTCTGATATAGCATCACCATCTTTATTATTATGAAACCTTTTCTCAACACGTAGAATCTGCTGTACCATTTTGTCTGCAGTCATCTGCAGCGTTTCCATTTCGTTAAGAGTTCGTCCAAGCTGTAATAGAACAAACACGTAGAGCACATACTCTTCTTCTCTGGTTAACTCTGCTGGACTATCCTGCAATAACTTCTCTATAACTATCTTTGCCTCGCCCTCCAAAGAACCTATAGCAGACTCTATATTGTTTTCATTCTCCGTCTCATTCGTGTACAGATAATCCTCACTGGCTTGAAATTTTATATTTGCAGAATCTATCTTCTTCCCTTGTTCAGGAATATATACCCCTATCGTATTACCATCCACCGAGAACAATCTTTGGTAGAACTTTGGTACATAGTGTTGATTCTTTTGTTTTGGCATTCAAACTCTACTCTTTCATTAATATTCCACCCTTCATACTTCAGTCCTAAACCTTCTCCTCGACTTAAACACATACCTACGAAAATGCCAACATCTTACAGATGCGAGTATTGACAAATACAATATTGCTTAAAGCAATGGTTAGATATAGCATAAGTGCGTTGAGAACTTGTTTTCATTAGCACTTAGGTTATGGCTAACAAAGCATCTGTATGAAATAATCCGTGTCAATCCGTGAGATCCGTGTTCAAAAAGAATCTGTGTTATCTGTGCTATCTGTGTGAGTTTTTAGATGTTTTCGGAATTAAATACTTCATCCTCTTCCAGCGGATGATATGCCCCATCCTTCGCCTCAAACAGTACCGTTCCACTCTCCAGACACTTCAAGCTATGCCACTGCCCTTTCTCGATATTCAGCACCACTCCTCCTGGCACCATATCAATGGTATCCGTGAGGTTGCCTTGTTCATCATAGAAATACTCCTCAAAATGCCCACGAATGCAGATGCACGTTTCAGAAGTACTCTTGTGCCTATGTCTTGGCAACACTGTACCTGGTTCCAAAGCATTCAGCATCCGTTGTGACTGGTCATCAGCAGAATTGCGCATATCCAGATTACAACGCAACCTCGGATTCTCCTTGGCCTTGGCACTCAGCCCATCAAGTAACTTCTTATCTACAACCATTCTTTATCTCCTTTAATCCTGCCTCAATATCTTCAAGTCCAACCGTTCCTCCCAACATACGATAAACGTACTGAGGTGTCACACAGCCAATATCGCGATTAAGCGAGAATGCCAAGTTTACTTGAACTTTGCCGAGCGTGAGCGATTTCGACAAGGTCAAAGTCCATAGAACAAGAACGAGCCTCATTTTCCAGAAACTGCTGCAATTTGGTAATTATCCCATTCATAATGATGACGGTTTAAGAATATGGTTCCAAACACCATTCCAAAAAGAAGACCACATACTTTCTTCATAGCAAAGCTTATGTTTCCATTCATTTGCCTTCCACCTTTTAAACTTGAAGAATACACGAGGTAGAAGGTGTTTTGGCTCTTCTCCATTGAACTCTGGTTTCAAAATATCATTTGCTACTCTTTCTTTTAATATCGGATTGAATTGTACATTTGGAAATATCCTTGAATCAAACCCTAATTCTTCTACACAAATTGCATTGATACAATTAAAGAACTCTTTCATATGGTATTCATCCAATACACCTAACAACCAGTTCCAGTCGACTTCTTTTCCATGTTTCTCTAAGAAAAATGCCCAGTCAATCAATTGACGCATTGTGATTTCAGATGTAGCAAAATGGCCCATTGAGTGACGTAATAAAAAGAAAGCTTGGAGATTAGCAGAAGGAACATAAATACGTTCTCCATCTACGGCAACAAAATGAGAATCTTCTTCTCCTAATTTTTTAAGAAGTTTTTCTTGTTTATGGTTAATCTTGTTACGATAAACATTAATGAAATCGTAATGATTTTCAACCATAAAGCCATTCCAGTAGAAAACCGTATGGTGATGGTGACTAGTATCTGATTTTATCCTTTTCTCCTTTGCTAATACTTCATCCGCTTCATGGCACTTTCCAAATAGCCAAATATCTATATCTCCGCATGGACGGTGTTTAGGATTAGGCCAATCAAGACTACATACATAGCCTTTTAGCACCATCATTTTAAACCCATGATTATTGTAAAAAGCCGCCATTTCGGATATTGTTTTACGATATAACTCATACCTGTATTCGTATCCTTGCAGCGTTTCTCCAATCCACTGTAGTAACACAGGTTGGGGAGGTCGTTGACCTTCGGGAAGCTTTTCCACCCCATCTACCACCACAGCAGAAAGCCCATGTTGGTCAGCAAGAGTCTTCAACTTCGCCCAGTCCACCTTATCTGTGAATTTTGTGGAATCTGTGTGACCAATCCCAAGCCTGACAAGGCTTAAGAATAAATCGTGTGTTTTCAAAGTCATTTTATGATGTCTATCTCTCCTTCACAATAACCCAGAATGTCTTGAAAATTAACCCAAGGTCATAGAAGAAGCTAAGCTTCTCTACATACTCCAGATACAACTTGATTTTCTCCTGCATAATGACCTCAATGTAGTATTTCTCTGGATCCTCTGCCTTTTCCATCAACTCATTCTCGTTACGAAATTTGATAGAAGCTGGATCTGTAATCCCAGGGCGTACATCCAGCACATGCATCTGTTCTGGCGTCCAGTAGTCTACATAGTGACGCACCTCTGGACGAGGGCCAACAAGAGACATATCCCCAATGAATACATTGATAAGTTGAGGGAGTTCATCCAACTTAAACTTCCTTATCCAATACCCAGATTTAGTAACACGAGGGTCTCTACCGCCAATAGTTACAAGACTTCCTTTATCAGCTCCAACTCTCATAGAGCGGAACTTAAAGATCCTAAAGTCTTTGTTGTATCTACCAACTCGAACCTGCCTATAAAACACCGGCCCTTTGGAGTCAAGCTTAATCCAAATGGCTATGATTAGGAGTAGTGGACTTAAAACCACTAATCCTAATCCGCTTGCCACAATGTCAAATAGTCTCTTCATTAGATATTCTTAATGATATCCACAAAGTTGTTAATCACATACTTCACATCCTCATCTGTGAGCTTAGTATGCAACGGCAACGTTACCTCATTCTCAAACAGATGATAAGCATTAGGATAATCCCTTATATCAAATCCCAGTGCCTTATATGCCGTCATCATAGGCAGCGGCTTGTAGTGCACATTGCAGGCAATCCCACGTTCTGCCATCTGCTCTATCACCTTGTTGGCATCCTCACGAGTCTTACCAAGGAGGCGCACAATGTAAAGGTGGTGTGACGAACAATGATCCTCACTCATGTGATTCAGATAAGCCACCTTATGGTTAGCGTTAAGGTTAGCGTTAAGGTCATCAATCGCAGCGTTATATCGTTTCACGATTTCATAACGTCTGTTCAAGATTGATGGATACCGCTCCATCTGCACCAAACCAAGTGCTGCCATAATATCAGTCATATTGCACTTGTACCAAGGGCCAATGATGTCGTACTCCCATGCTCCCAGTTTTGTTTTAGCCAACGCATCTTTGTTCTGTCCGTGCAGAGAGAACAATTGACTCAGACGATACAGCAACTCATTCCAAGTCTCCCCCTCCTTCTTAGGCACGTTAGGCAAATAATCAAAACCCTGAACCATTAACCCTTCACCATTAACCAACACTGGCTCATTCCCGAAGGGAAGATGCCAGGTCAAGGCACCCCCTTCAGCTGTTGTGAAGTTCTTTACTGCATGGAAGCTGAACGACGAGAAGTCTGCAATCTCACCTGCCATTTTGCCCTTGCGAGAAGCGCCAAATGAGTGCGCACAGTCAGCAGACACCACAATCCTACCTATCTTCGCCTGCAAAGCATTGTTAGGCTTAAACAGTCCCTTCTTTACCTCCACAATCTCAAACACACGATCATAGTCAGCCACAATGCCACCCAGATCCACAGGTGCAATCACCTTTGTCTTCTCCGTGATGGCAGCAGCCAACTTGTCATAGTCCATCTCCACATTGTCCTTCTGGCTATCCACCAGCACAAGCTTGCAGCCCACGTGCTGAGTTACCGATGCCGTTGCCGTGTAGGTATATGCCGGCACTATCACCTCATCATCAGGCTGAATATCCAGCAGGTGCAGCACCATCTCCAGTGCAGCCGTTGCCGAGTTCAGACATACCGTCTTGTCCGTGTGCACATACTCTGAAATCTGTGCTTCCAACTTCTTTGTACGAGGACCCGTAGTAATCCAACCCGAGAGAATAGCCTCACGTACCTCTTTAGCCTCTGCCTCCGTCATGTCGGGAGGCGAAAAAGGAATATTCCTAAGTTTCATGTTCATATTGACTATAATTTGTTTTTTATTCTACTTAAGATTCTTAATCATTCTCCACATTTTTCTATTAGGATATGTTGTGAATTCATAGTAATTTTCATAGCCTAAAGCCTTATAGAAAGCAATAGTCTTATCATTATTATAATAGTCTGTGGTTAAGGAAACTTGATAGTTGTGATTTAAAACATCATTCTCAGTCGTTAAAAGTAATTGTTTTCCAACGCCCTCGCCTTGGCATAACGGACTCACTGCTATCGAATACAATTCTGCGTAGAGTCCATTATCTTTTACCTTGGAATCGGAACTCTCTTTATTTATGTTCTTGGCCAGTCTAATAAGCGATCCTGGTTTTGTAAAGAGTAGAATTATGGCTTCTATTCCATATTTAAATACATTCTTCTTAATCAATGAGAAATTAAAACCTCTACTCACATAAGAACATGCAGAAAAGCCCATTATTTGATTATCCTTTTGAGCACAGAAAACACAACCCTTACCACAGTTAATAAAAGTGTGGTAATACAGTTTTAAAAACCTCCAACCTAAGCTTGTAAGGAAAAAATCTTTAAAAGCATCTTGATGAATAGAAACTATAGCATCAACATCATCAAGAGTCGCTTTTCTGATAATAATACTATTTCCCATTTAGTGTTACTTTATTAAAATATCAACGAGATTTTTTAAATTTCGTTCTTTTGAAAGGTTTTCAACGGCATACGTAAATGCCGCTTGTCCAAGTCTATTAATCTCTTCGACATTCATATTTGATAATTCGAGGATAGCTTCTCTCAAAGAAATCTCGTTCTCTGGTTCAACTACCAGACCGCATCCCGATTCTCGGATAATATTAGCGCAATCAGAATCCAAATCTACACTTGCTATTATAGGGCGCCCTGTAAGCATATATGCAGTTAATTTAGAAGGAGTCGCCGTCTGAGCCACACCCTTCTTCAGACAAAGAATGAGAACATCTGCTTCACTCTGTTTTAAGGCTACTTGTTCTGGAGCGACAGTATCAAAAGCGACATCTATTCCTAGAGAGGATGCTAACTTCTGACAATTATCTTTGTCCGGCCCATTCCCAATTATGCTCAAATGGAATTTTGATTGGTCTAATCCCGAAAAAGCTTTAATTATTAGAGAAACTTCTGCAGTAGGGTTTATACTACCCAAATACATCAATTCAAAACAACCATTATGTTCAACTATAGGCACGTGAGCATCAATAAAAACTCTATCTTCTTGCCAATTCCTAATAATAGTAATCTTGGAAAGATCTACACAACGTGTTCGTGATAGATACTCTTTCATGGAAGGTGAGATGGCAAAGACTCCAGTTGAATTCCTAAGTACATATTTATCTATCGGTATCAAGAATCTATATAGCAACCTACCTAACAAATGCGGCATTTTTTGGCAATATGAATCCGGATAAATATCTTGCACGTGAATATAACACGGAATATGAAATTTCTTTGCAGCCTTCACTAAATAATATTGTCCAAAAAGAGGCCATGTGTTGGCGTATATTGACTTTATTTCACAGGAGTTTTTCTTAATATAATTGTATGTACTCTTTCCAAAACTAATACTCTCACGGAATCGTCCAAATAATGAAGATTTTGCACAAGTAAAAGAACTCATGATTACCTCATCATCGTTAATTGAATAGTCCTCAAAGCGGAATCCATCAGGCCTTGTTGGTATGGGATGCAATACTTTTATATTCTCATCAAGCCTCTTGAGAGCATTGTAGATATCAAAAGATAATTTAGCAGACACAACAGGTTCAGGAGGGAAAACGGCTGAAACAATTAACACATATTTTGTCATATAATTGATTAAGTTATTTCATTGACCTATTATCAAAACACAACAATGCTAAATCATTGTTTCTCGTGGCATATGATTGAAAGTATAGGAAATCAGTGTTATTCAAGTTATTTGGAAACTTAAATACGCCAAATTGAAACAAATAAAATGGTAGCCAATCTTTCTTTGATTTATAAAACTCTTTAAACCCTAACTCCACATTGCCAATATATAAATGTATGTATTCGTCTATAATGCCCTTACCTCGTTTTCGATTTAATACTTTTTTAAAAATATTTGAATCTAGACCGTCTCCCTCTACGGTTGAAGAGAAAACGAATTTATCTTTCCATTTACATCCGTATATACAAGAACCATGTAAAGGAAATAATTCTTTTGTCTCATATGTCTCTGGATTCATCAAATAAATATAATCATTAGTAAATGGAGCATCTGTTGCATAAAGCAACCCTTCTGGCAAAGCATAAACAACACAACCTCGGTACTTCTGGTTATTGTATGCAACACGTTCAACAGTTTTGAAATTGTCCGTTATTTTCCAAATGGCAGAAGCTTCATCAAAATCCCCAGTAAAAATCCAAAGACAATTTCTATAAGGATCTGCAACAACATTATGAATGTGATTAATAATCCCTTGTTGGAACGTATATACTACATCCCATTTATCCTTGCCTATTCTATGGTATATATTAACAGGTTTTTTATCCATATTTACAAGATAACCACCAAAATAAACGCCATCTTTAAACCCATCAATGTTTTTAACTTCTGTAAAAATTAATGGTCTAATACCAACTCCGCAATGCCAACCTTCACTAATTCGGTTGTTTAGAAGATCCAACTCATAGACACAATCACCAAGTGAAAGGAGAATATGATTATAATCCAAGGAAATTGCGGATCTAATACCAAGCCTCAAAAATCGACTTATTATTTTACTACGGCCCAATATCTGTTCTTTTGCAGAATTAAATAGCTTGAATTTTTGCACCACTACTCCTTCTATCATTATCACTATATCTCCATGCTGATAGCAAACAAGTTTGCCATCAGGCATAAAACACAAGGGGGTCGTGTTTGATAATAACTTTTGCATGTTAGTTATCGATTAAAAAATCAAGTGTTTTTCTAACTTCTTGATGTGAATCATAGAACCGTTTCTTATCTTCTGGCTCAAACTCAAGTTCTATTATTCTTTCAATACCATTCTTACCAAGAATCACTGGAACACCAAGGTAAATGTCTTTATAACCATACTCACTATTAAGATATGCACAGGCGGTAAAGACTCTACATTGGTCGCAAATCACTGCCTCTACCATTTCGCATACAGCAGCACCCGCAGCAAACCATCCTGAGCGTCCAAGGTAATTGATTATCTCTTCTCCACCAAACTGGGTTCTATGAATCGCTTCTTGAACTTTATCCTCACTGAGCAAATTACGGATAGGGATGCCACCTATAGTCGTGTATCTTGGCATAGGTATCATACTCTTTCCGTAACCTCCCAATATCAGAGCTTGAATATCCTTTGTAGAAACATTTAGAGCCTCAGCAATAAAGGATTTGTAACGGACTACATCCAACTGGCCACTCATGCCAAGTACCCTATTCGTTGGGAACCCACTTTCTTTCCATGCGCAATAGCATAGCACATCCAAAGGATTGCTGACGACAATAATTACTGAATTGGGAGAATATTTGGCTACTTGTTTTGTAACTTCTCTTACGATACCTGCATTGGTTGCAATTAAGTCACTTCGTTCCATTCCAGGCTTACGGGTGATACCAGAGGTGATGACTACCACATCACTATTTTCCGTAGCAGAATAATCTGCAGTATAGCCTTTTACTATGGTATCAAAACGCTTGAGAGCAGCACTCTGACGTAGGTCAAGAGCTTTACCTTCAGCAAGGCCTTGTTTTACATCTACAATTACAATTTCATTTACGAAGTCGCGATCTGCTAAACAAGTAGCACATGACGCTCCGACTTCTCCAGCTCCGATGATGGATACTTTACTCAAGGGTAACTCCTTTCTGTCTTCTCTGTTTAGATGATATTTACAATTCTACTTAATGTCGTAATCAAATCATAGCCATCCCACACAAGTGTGAAGTCCATAGACTTGCCCAGTGGCACAAATCTATCTACTCCCTGAGGATGGTCTTCGTTCACAAATTTGATAATTTCTTCACGCGTCAGCCCATAATAAGTTACTGTCTGGCTCTTGATTGTTGCGATAGGCAGCAAGTCGGTCAACGACTTGGCATCATACTCATAGAAGAAGCCACTGTTGAAACGGTAATCCATCAGCACAGGACTCAGACTATCCACCTGAATGCGAGTCAGCAATGGTTGCTCAACGGTTACTTTACCCAACTTCAGATTTGCAGCAGCTTTATACAAAGCATTGATCTTACCAATGGTCTGAACAGGTGCAATATTATAATGCTCCTGAGCATACTCAACCACCCTCTTCCAGAACAGTTCCTTTGCCTCAGCTTTCTTCTCTCCTACCCATACAATAATACGAGGAGCAGTACAAGCATTCTGGTCAGAGAAATAGGTGTCGTTATAGAAGTTCTGAACCACCTTGTCCTGATCATCTGCAGCCAGGAATGCATCTGCATTCAGTACTGAGAAAGAATAGCGGTCTGCAAAGTTCACCTCATTGGCTCTGGGTTGCAGAGGAGACTGACGGATTTCTGCAATAGTAGCATCACCACCCCAAACCACACGGCTCTGGCACATGCCGGAGAACAGGTCGGTAATCTCCTTGATAGGCGGATACTTCACAAAGCAGATGTAAGGAGCCATATCTTTGTGAGTGGTTTCCAACAATTCATGAACACAATCACTGATAATCTGTACTTGCGGGAAGTCCTTGGCAGGCAGTCGAATAATGTTGGCATTACCAGCCAGCAGACCGGCTGCAAAACTGAATGCACAGTTCACAGGAACATTGCTCGGAGTGCTATGGAATACAATACCACGGCCTAGTCTTCTTTCTAAATCAATATACTTAGCCTTCTCCTGCATCAAAGCACCCTTACGGCACCAGAATCCGAAGGTCATCACGTCAGAATACTGACGGCCCCTCTGCATGACCAATTTGGAAAGGTCATTGAAGAAAGAGATTACAGGTTCTGCAAACGGAGGCAAAGCAGGAACATGAGGCATCTCCTCAATGGTCTTATCATCTCCAATCACATACTCCAGCCCGCTCAGCTTACCAAATTTGGCGGCATAGGTATCAGAACAACCACGGATCTCAGCATTCTTGATACGGCCGTGGATGTGGAAGTACTTGCCTTTACGTCCGCAAGGGCAGTCATCCTCTCCAAGAACCACACCTTCATCTTCAGTCAACAGAACGTGACCAGGATAGCTCTTGGGCAGTACGCTCACCACCTCTATGACACCCGTTTCGCCATTCTTGGCAACAGAGAAGTCTTTGGGATTACGGATAATGATATCAGAGAAGTTAGAAGCGTGCAGGTGACCACATTCACACTCAATATAGATGGTACCGGTCTGCTCCACCATACCGTAGTAGTCGTGTACATTCTCCACCTTGATTCCACATACATCATTCAGACACTGTTTGAACTGAGCGGTAGAGACAGATTCTGCGACCAACTTCTTCCAACCGCCACCATGAATCAACACGCCCTTGGAGAGGTCGGGCTTGTAACCGTTTTCCAATAGCTTCTTATAGAAGTGCTGCCAAATCATAAAGGTGAAACCAAAGAGGAAGATGGTTTCATCTTTGTGTTCCTCCAAGAAGGCTTTCATACCTTCAATATCCAGCTCCATGTTTTCATCCAAGGCATACATACGCTTGCTGCCAAACATAGAGAATCCAAGAATGCCGGCTCCTCGTGCAGAGAACATATTTCTATCCTTTACCACATTGCTGGAGTCCAGAATAATCATCGGGACACGCTTGTTACCCAACAAAGAGGCCACAATCTTGGTGAGTGTCTTGGTCTGGTTGGCAGAAGTCTTACGGTCCAGATAAATCTTTGAGGTTTTCTGGCCAGTGGTACCAGATGATGTCATAGTCTTAATCACCTCATCTTCTGCCACACTTCTGAGGGTAAGATCCTTGAACAGACTTACCGGCAAGTACGGCAAATCTTCATAGTGCTGTACTTTGTTAATGTCAAAGCCGGTACCGTCCAACATTTTGCGATACTCCTCACTATGCTCATAGTGGTACTTGGTGAGGTTCACCAGGTACTCATCCAACACCTTGTGCTTGTCCTCCTTACCTAAGGAATAGGGAGCAATCTCCAATAATTCTTCGAGTGTCATATATTATTAATCTTATTTGTTTTCTATCATTTGTTGCATTGCAGGATAGTCAATCTTACCTGAACTCTTCACGAGAATAGCATCAATTACACGAACTTCAAATGCTTTACTATTGAAACCTGTTTTTTCAGTTAACAGTTTCACTATCTGTTCTTCTAAACCTTGTTCAGTCACGAAAATAGTAATCTTATCATCTACACCCACACAGGCACAGCTGGTGGTTACATTACTCTTCACTATCTGCTCTGTGGCATCCAGATTACAGCGGTTACCCCAAACCTTTACAAAGCGTTTCATGCGGCCTGTAATGTAGTAGTAGCCATCCGCATCTTGTCTGGCCACATCACCTGTGTGAAGTACACCAAGGTTTTCATCACCTTTGGCAAGATCTGCACGACATTCTGCATATCCAAGACTTACATTGGGGCCTTCGTAAACCAGTTCTCCATCCACATCTGGCTCCTCAATGGCGTTACCGTCAACGTCAATCAGCGAAAATTTTCCTCTTGGGATAGCGATACCTATGCTGGCATATTTATCCAATGCATGTTCCAGTGGCAAGTAACTCATGCGAGCCGTGGCCTCCGTTTGACCATACATCACAAAGAAGCGTTTGCCTTTGCTCTGAGCCCACTCTATATACTCTTTGGCTAAATCTTTATTCAACTTGCCACCAGCCTGGGTCATTGTCTTCAAGAAGGGAAGATCCATACGCATAAAGCGTAACATCTTCAGCATCTCGTAGGTGTATGGAACACCAGCGATTGATGTGGCCTTCTGATCTTTCATAAAGTTCCAGAAGTCTCTCTGTGCAACTGTCCCTTCTGTCAACAGGATGGTTGCGCCTTTGATCAGGTGGCTATTGATCACAGATACGCCATAGCTGTAATAAGATGGCAATGTGGTTATAGGACGCTCATTCGCATCAATATCCAAATACTCCGCAATGGATTCTGCATTGGCTAGTACATTCTTGGCAGAAAGTCTTACGAACTTAGGAGAGCCGGTGCTTCCTGAGGTAGTCAAACAAAGAGCCAATTCAGGATTAATTTCTGGCTTCTCCACTTCCATCTCATAGTTCATTTTCTGCAACGAGAAGGTCACATATTGATAAATGGTTTCTCCTCCAATGCTCTCTACTCTATCGCTTGAAATCCATACATACTCCGGCTGATATATGGTTATCAGGTTCTGCAAAACAGATATTTCCTTGCTACCGTCTAACAACACGATGGGAATATGATGTTCCATACAGGCCACATAGCCCACCAACGAACCGATCCGGTTTTCACAAAGGCAGAAGAGCAGCCCTTTTTTCGGTAAAGCTTTGGCAAAAGCGTCGGTCACCGCAATTAAATCGTTATAAGTCAGCCATTCGCCTTTATCTGTAATGACTGCTGTATTTTGTTTGTATCTTTCTAAATTGAACATTTACAGGCATTTTGCTTCGTTTATCTTAAAAGGCTCCCCGTGACCAGGGAAAACCAGCATATTCTTGTCGAGTGATTTCAAGAACGGCAATGTAACACGTTCATACGATTCCTTATTGCTTGTTCTGAATCTTAGTATGGTTGGAGTATTCTGTATCAGAGAATCTCCAGTAAATACATATTTATTGTCTAGAATGTAACAGGCACTGCCAGGGCTGTGCCCAGGGGTGGAATAACAATCAAACGAGACATCATCAATTGAAATTTTTCCTTTCTCTCCAAACGTCTCATCTGCGTTTAAAGTGTATGGCTTGTAAGCGGCCATAAAATCATCACAACGATGTCCTCCGTCAACCAAATCTTTTGTTTTTAACGCCATCGCTACCAATCGAGGACTATTGCCTTTGCCAGAAGATATATATTTATCACAATCTTCTTGGCAAAACACTTTGGCTTCAATCTGGTTCTGTAACCACTCTACACCTGTTGTGTGATCGTAATGCTCGTGCGTCAATACTATCTGTACATTCGTAGTTCCATACTTCTTAAAAAGCGGTAGAATCTCTTCGGAAATATTGGGATCAAAAACGTATCCTCTCTTCCCTACTCGAATGAACCACATATTGGAATCTACAGGCTCATAACGAAACCTGTAGATTTCCAATGGTACGTCATGAACAGATATTGTGTACTGATGCATTATTATAGTGCAGCCTCAATATCCTCAACAATAAGTTCAGGAGTTAAACGGTTTTGGTCAAGGAGACCGTCATAGTCACAAGCCAAATCAAAACTGTCGTGAATACCACAACGAAGGAGTTTAGGCATACCTGTGGTTTCAGTCACTACCTCTGCCACAGCTGCACCAAGACCACCAAGTTTGCTATGCTCCTCAATGGTTACAGCCAGCTTGTAGTCTTTAGCGGCCATCACAGCATCACGGTCAATTGGCTTTACTGTAAACATATCATAAACGGTAGCGGTAATACCCTTTTCAACTAACACCTTTGCAGCTTTCAGAGCGGAACTTACCATTGTACCTACGGCATAGATAACCACATCTGTTCCTTCCGTCAGTTTCTTGGCTTTCCCAATCTCAAAGTCTGTTTCTTCTTTATAAACCATAGGGCAATTCAAGTTGCCTGTCAAACGCATATAAACAGCATTGGGTGCTTTACGAGCCAACTCAAACTGTTTGACAGCAGAAACAGCATCAGCAGGAGAAAGAATGGTAATATTGGGAATGGAACGCATCACTGCCAAATCCTCAATGGTGTAATGGGTATTGCCGGCAAAACCTTGACTGAGGCCTGCTCCAGAACCCACCACAATAATCTTCTCCTTCATATAGCCACAGAAATGACGGATCTGCTCACAACTACGCATAGTAATAAAAGTAGCATAGGTTGTAGCACAAGGATGGAAACCTTCT
>ODAJ012115958.1_pt1 | contig 14821 bp, 13 predicted proteins | sample 1539241 | NCBI WGS metagenome assembly ODAJ01 (sample SAMN02144231, study PRJEB22623) | gut metagenome | biome: sheep rumen | host: Ovis aries | place: New Zealand
TTTCTCCAGTCGCCCTGCGCTTCGCTCCGGTTTGCTGTCCATTGTTAAGGCTCTGCCTGTTACAATGGCAGTATGCGTTCGAGCTGTTCGGCTTACGCGGGATTTCAAAATAATACATTTTTATCTAATATCATTGATAATATTAGCAATTCTTTGCTTTCTTAAATCTTTTTACTATACTATCTTTTCCAAGCACTTTCATAATTTCATACATATCAGGTGTATTTGTTCTTCCAGTTAATGCAACTCTTAAAACTGTACTTACATCACCAACATGTGCTTTATACATATCTGGATTTGCTTTAAATTCTTTAACTTCTTTTGCATATCCAAGTTCCCCTGAAAGTTCTTTTATTTTGTCGAACCATGTTTGTTTATCATCATTTTCAATATAATATTTTTCGATATATAAATTTAAAATTTTATTTATTTCTTCTTTTTCATTTATAGTTTGATATGGATATTCTTGATCTGCATTTAAGAATTTATCATCATACATATAAATAATATTTTCTTTAACATCACTCCATTTTGCAATGTCTTTTCTTGGCTTTATATTTCCTCTTTCTATTCCTAATACCTTTAATGAATATTCTTTATCTGATAGCATTTCTACAAGTTCATTATCATATTTTTCTGCCCATTTCATACTTTCATCATATACTTCTTGAGCTGTATATCTCGAAATTACTATTTTTGAAACATCAAACAGTTTTGTCATATCAAATAAAGCTCCACTAACACTCATTTTATTTAATTGGAAATCAAATTTATTCATTGAAACATTTGGATTTTGTCTTCTCCAATTTTCAAATGTAGAATTTGCAATGTTAAGTAAATATTCTTTTACAGCAAGACTAGGCACACCTATTTCTTTATAATAAGATACTGCTGCTTCTGGATCTTTTCTTTTACTTAATTTACGTTTGTTTCCATTATCATTTTTCATTATAGGTGCAATATGAGCATATTTGGGTGCTTTAAATCCAGCTTCTTGGAATAATTGTAAATGAAGTGGAACAGATGATAGCCATTCATCACTTCTAATTACATGAGTTGTTCCCATTAAGTGATCATCTACTAAATGTGCAAAATGGTATGTTGGAAGTCCATCAGATTTTATTATTACAATATCTTGATCATTTTCTGGAAAATCAACATTTCCTTTGATAACATCTTTGTGTTTTATCTTTCTATCTTCTCTACCATTTGATTTAAATCTAACAATATATGGAACTCCTGCTTTTATTTTTTCAGCCATTTCCTCTAATGATAAATTTCTATATTTTGCCCATACTCCATAATAACCTGTTCTTACTTTTGCAGCTTCTTGTTTAGCTCTTATCTCTTCTAATTCCTCAGGTGTTGCAAAACAAGGATATGCTTTGCCTTGCTCTATCATATATTTAGCATAGGCTTGGTAAATATCTTTTCTTAGAGATTGCCTATAAGGACCATATTCTCCTTTAGATTCTGTTTCACTTATCATTCCTTCATCTGGTTCCATATCAAAATCTTTTAATGAATTAACTATTCCAGTTATTCCATTTTCTATCTCTCTTTTTTGGTCAGTATCTTCAACTCTTAGAAAAAATACTCCTCCTGTTTTATTTGCACTGATTCTAGCTGCTAGAGCTTGATACAATCCTCCTATATGTACAAAACCAGTTGGACTAGGTGCAAATCTTGTAACAATAGCTCCTTCAGGTAAATTTCTTTTTGGATATTTTTCTTCATAATATGATATTTCCTTTGCATTTGGAAATATTAAATCTGCTAATTCTTTATAATTCATTTTACTATCTCTCCTATTTACTTAAATATTTATATACACTTTGTTTATATTTTTCAATTACTTGGTTTCTTAGATTTTCTTCAAGAAAAACTAAATCCATAAATGTTGCATTAGCTTCGATTTCTAGTAGTAATAATCTATCATCTTCTAATCTTAAAAAATCTATTCTTTGAAAACCTACTTTAATATTAGTTTCATTAACAAATTTATATACTAAATCTTTTTCTTCTTTTGTCAATTCTATTATTGTAGGTTCTGGATAATCTGGATATTTTGATGGTTTAAACTCAAATGTATATAACAATTCATCCTCTACAAAATAACATTGTACTTCACTTTTAAATTTTATTTTTGGCTGAATCATTAAACCTTCTTTAAACTCTTTTTCTAAATTTTCTTTATTTACACTTTTTTGGCCAAATGCACTTCCAAAAGAATTTAATGGTTTTAAAATATAATCTTCAAAATTTCTTAAATCTTTTGCTTGTTTTAAATTATCAAAACTAGGAATTACTGGTAATCCTTTTTTAAAATAATCTATCAAATACTTTTTTCCATTGCAACCTACTTCAAAAAAATTAACTTTTTTTATTGGTTTATTTTTTATTCTTTCCTTTAAAAGATTATTGTATTTTTCATACTTTGGAATATCCTGTTCCTTTACTGCCCAAGTATCTCGCTTTAATACAACATCAAATGTATTATCTAAACTTTCATCATAATCAAGCCATTTAATAACTACATTATTACCATCTTTTCTAAAACTATCAGCTAATATTTCATCTTCTTTGGCATAAATGTCATTTGGATTTGATAAGATCAAAATATTATATTTCTGCATTTTTAAGTTTCTCCTTAAATTATAATATTTTCACATAAGAATAAAATCATTTTCAAGCTTAATACTCAATATATTTATGTAGAAAGTTTGATGCTAGAGGTAGAGTATCTCTTTTATACTTGTCTTTTAATCTTATACTTCCATTACTATTGGTAATATCATCGGATTTCTCTTGGTTTTTGCAAAAATATAGTCTTTTAAATTTTCTCTTAAAGCATTCTTAATTGTTGACCAATCTTTAGTTTCTCTCATTTCAAATTTATATACTTCATGTCTTGCAACATTTTTTATTTCTTCCATAACATTTTCAGATTCTTTAACATAAACAAATCCTCTTGAAATAATGTCTGGACCAGCTATTATTTCTCCTGTTGCTCCATTCATTGTAAGTACAACAATAATCAATCCATCTTGAGATAAGTGCTGACGGTCTCTTAAAACAACATTTCCTACATCTCCTACACCTAAACCATCTACTAAAATTACCCCTGCTTGAACTTGTCCTGTAAATTCTGCTCCAAACTTATCCATTTCTAATACTTTACCATTTTCAAGTTTAAAAATATTGTCTTTTGGAATTCCCATAGATTTGGCTGTTTCACTATGAGCTATTAAATGCCTATATTCACCATGAACCGGAATAAAGAACTTTGGTTTAGTTAATGCTATTACCAATTTTTGTTCTTCTTGACAAGCATGTCCTGATACATGGACATCTTCTAATGCAGAATATACAACTTCGGCTCCTATTTGCATAAGTGAATCCACCACTTTTGATACACTTTTTTCATTACCAGGAATTGGATTTGCAGAAATAATTACTAAATCATTTGGTGTTATTTTTACTTTTCTATGTGTTCCTGATGCCATTCTAGTTAAAGCTGACATTGTCTCTCCCTGACTTCCTGTAGTTATAATTAAAAGTTTGTCATCAGTATAGTTGTTTATCATATCAATTTCTATAAATATATTATCTGGGCAATCTATGTATCCTAATTCTCTAGCTGTTGTTATCATATTTACCATACTTCTACCACATACAGCAATTTTTCTTCCATATTTTACTGCACAATTTACAATTTGTTGAACTCTATGTACATTTGATGCAAATGTTGCTACAACAATTCTTTTAGTACAATTGTTAAATAATTTTTCAAACACTTCTCCTACAGTACTTTCAGACATTGTAAAGCCTTTTCTTTCAGCATTAGTAGAATCTGACATAAGTGCTAAAACGCCCTCATTTCCAAGTTCAGCTAAACGACTGAAATCCATTAATTTTCCATCCATAGGAGTAAAATCAACTTTAAAGTCTCCTGTATGAACTATAGTACCAACTGGAGTTTTAATTGCCAACATAACAGAATCTGGTATACTATGTGAACTTTGAATAAATTCAACTTTAAAAAATTTTCCCATTTTTACTGTTTGCCCTGGATTAACTTCATTTAATTTTGTAGATTCTTCTAAATTATGTTCTTCTAGTTTGTTTTTTATTAATCCTAATGTAAGCTTTGTACCATATATTGGTGTATTTACTTGTTTTAGAAAATATGGAACACTTCCTATATGGTCCTCATGACCATGTGTTATAACCATTCCTTTTAATTTTTCTTGATTTCTTACAATATATGCTATATCTGGTATAACAATATCAACTCCAAGCATATCATCATCCGGAAATGATAAACCACAATCTACAACTATCATTTCATCTTCATATGCAAAAACTGTAATATTTTTTCCTACTTCGTGCAGACCACCAAGTGGTATAATTTTTAATTTTGATTTTTTAAATATATTATTTTGATTCTCTTTTCTTGTAACTTTTGTACTATTATTTTCATTTTGTACTAATAATGAATTTGTTTGAACATTGCTAATAAAGATATTAGAATTTGGTTTTTCAATTTTCTTTTCTTGATTGTTTTGACCTCTATATTCAGTTTTAGTTTCATTATTACTTTCTTTTACTTTTTTACTAACCCTATGATTTCTTTCTTTTTTTGTGTCTTCATTTTTAACATCATTTTCTCTTGTTTGCTTTTTTCTAGGCGTATATGGTCTCCTAGTTCTCCTTGCACTCGTTACTTTTTTTTCTTCAGTATTGTTTTCTTTACTCTCTTGCATTATCTTTTCTCTCTCCTTAATTATTATTTAAAATTTTAAACATACAAATAATTGATTTTAAAACTATAGTTTACAGCATCTCACTATAGTTTAAAATCTATATTATTAAATTATTATCTCATTTATTATTTATAATTATTAAATGCAATATTTTGAAAAATTAAATTTCCAAATTTATAAAAAATACAAGTACATTTAAATATATTATATTTGTTTAAAATCTCATTTATTATGTGCACCATTATAACATCTTTTTATATATTAGTCAAATAAAACTTTATTTTGTAATTATTTGGTAAGAATTTACACATTTCATTGTTTATTGTTGCAAAAAAGAAGCCCTAAAAGTTAGAGCTCCTTTTGAGGAATTACTTAAAATGAGAAAGAAATTCTTCCCATCTTCTTTTCTCCTCAATTTTTCGACCAACAAAGATTTCCCACAGATCTGGACTATATTCTATGCGCTCTCCAGTTTCTCTGGAATATCCTCTTCTGTTACACAGATTTTTTTTTGTGCATTCATCACAATTTTCTGTTGATCCACATGCTGCCATTTTGATTCCTCCTGGTATTTATTCATAGCAAATTTACTGTTACATCTTTTATTTTACATTATTATTATTATTATGTCAATTGATTTACATATTTTTTTATAAGGAGTTAATATATGTATAAAAATAATTTCGATGTATATATTATAATATATACAATGAAAGGAATTTTTAAGTATGGATTATAAGAGAATAACTGATATATTATCTACTGATGAAAAAATTGATGTTTTTTACCATAACCGACCTGTCTGGATTCAAGGAGTCTCAGATAGTATTGCAAAAATTGGATTTGTTGATACTTTTGAAGAAAGAGATGTGAGTATCGATGAATTAACTGAATAATACCTCATTTTCCATCTCCTTCTACAAAAGGCAAATCATCAAAAACAATATTTTCTATACTTATTAATTCGTTATTTTCATCTAGTTCTAATTTAAAAACTTCTGGGGCATTCATTTTCGCATTGAAAATAATATTATCTTTAAAACTAAGTTTTTTCACATAGTTTTCATCTACACTAAGTAGTTTACACCATTTCATAAGAAAAAAAGTTATTGCATAACCATGTGAAAATATTGCTATTCTTTTTCCTTTATGTTTGTCTAAAATTTCCTCAAAAGCTTCAGAGAATCTTTTCCTAACTTCACATTGACTTTCTCCACCTTCTGTTTTAAAAGTTTTATTAAAATATTGGTTATATAACCATTCTTGTTGCGATATTTGAATAGATTTTCCTTTTCTTCTTTCATCAAATCTGTCATCTATAATAGCTTTCAACTTTTGCTTAATCATAAAATATTTTGCAGTTTGTAGTGTTCTTACACAATTACTAACATATATTACATCAATATTCTGTAATTCCCTTTCATTGCTTAAAATTTCCGCCCTTTTTTCACCCTCTGGACTTAGTATTGATTTTTCACTTTTTATAATATCATTTTGATTCGAATTGTTCTTCTCTATTAAGCTATTTTTTAATCTTACAGAATGTCTAATTAAATATATAATAGTATTCATCGTTTCACCTTTATTTTCTTTATTATTTATATATAATATTGCGTAAACATTTACTATTTTGGACTTTGTTAAACGAAATTATATTAAGTTCTAATTTATTTGTCAAGATTAGTTTTTGCTATTTATTTTTCTCTATTTCTGATTATTTATACATAATGATTACTCCTTTTGCATACTTTTTTGAACATCCAAATATGGCAAAACTTCCGAAAAAATTTGCCCACCTACTGGAGCTGCAACACCTCCTCCTTGATGTCCTCCTTCCCCTGTTGGATTATATAGTGTTACTAAAACTACCAATTGAGGATCATCAATAGGAGCTACTCCACAAAAAGATGTAACATATTTTCCAGTATTTACACCATCTTCTGATGTGCCTGTTTTTCCACCTATTCTAAATCCTTCAACTTTAGCATTTTTTCCTGTTCCTTCGCTTACCACAGATTCCATCATGCTCAATATTTTTTCAGAAGTTTCTTTTGAAATAACTTCTCCTTTATTATCAATTGGAAGTTCTTTTCTTTCTCCTGTTTGAGAATCAATTGTTGCTATTACAATTCTAGGTGTAATTAAATTTCCACCATTAGAAATGCTTGATACTGCTGTTACCAATTGAATTGGTGTAATTTCAAATCTTTGCCCAAAACTTATTGTTGCAAGTTCAACAGGTCCACATTTTTCTTGTTTTATAAAAATACTATTAGCCTCTCCTGGAAGCATTACACCAGTTTTTGAAAGTAAACCAAATCTATTTAAATATTTAAAATATGTTTCAACTCCAAGTTTTTGACCAAGACCAATAAATACAGGATTACATGAATTCATTAAACCTTCTCTTAAAGACTCACTTCCATGTGGTCTGTAATATCTCCAACATTTTATTCTTGCTCCTGCTACAGTTATACTTCCTGTACAACAAAATTCTCCAGCTTTATCTGTATCTGTTATCCCTTCTTCTAGACTTGCTGATGCAGTAATTAGTTTAAAAACGGAACCTGGTTCATAAGTGTCAGAAATTGCTTTATTTCTCCACATTGTTTGAAGCGCTTTTGTTTTTTCTGACTGTTCAATATTATCCCAATTAGCTTTCATTTCTTCATTATTTACTGTATATGGTTCATTCAAATTATATGACGGATATGTTGCCATTGCTAAAATATCACCATTTTTAGGATTCATTACAACAATGTTTCCACCATCTGTGCAATTATTGTCAATACAAGCTTCTTCTAAATATTTTTCAACAATAGATTGAATAGTCATATCAATTGAAAGAATTACAGATGTCCCATCAATAGGTTCTATATAACTTTCTCCTTCTGTACCCAGTTCAGAACCTAACGCATCAGTAGATTTTGCTATTGCTCCTTTTATTCCTGATAAAACATGATCATATTTTGCTTCTACTCCATCTATTCCTTGATTATCACCGCCACAAAATCCAATAACTTGAGATGCTAAATTACTATATGGATAATATCTTTTTGAATCCTCATCAATATTTACTCCTGTATTTATACTGTTATCAGTTAGCCAAGTTCTAAGCTCATCAGCCTTATCTTTTTCAATTTTTTTAACAATAGTTTCTATTGAACTAATTTTTTTTACTTTTTTCAAAACTGTATCATAATCCAATTCAAAAATATCTGTTAACTTTTTTGCTATCTTTTCTTTATTTTCTGATTTTATATTAGTTGGATTTATTGTAACAGTATATGCAGTTGAACTTTCAGCCAAAACATATTTGCCTGTTGAATCATATATTGTTCCTCTTTTTGCATTAATGCTTCTTTTTTGAACTTGTTGCTCATAAGCTAAATCTTGAAGATTCTTGCCATTAACAAATTGAATAATCCCAATTCTTACAATAAGAGCAAATAAAACCATAAATACAACAAATAATAAAACTCTCATCTTTTTCTTATTTTTCAAATTAATTGATTCCATATATGCCTCCTTAGGAGTGTGACAACAGTGACAACGGTACCGGTTCTTTTTGTCACATACAAAAAAACTTTACAATATATTATATTGTAAAGTTTTTTATATATAACTTTTTCATTTAGGGACGTTGCAAAAATTTACAATTGGGGATACAATTGGGGACGGTCCTTTTTTGCAAATTTTATGTAAAGAATTAATCCTGTTTAATCGCATATCATTTTTAAAATCCTATGGTCCCCCTTTAGGGATACCCACCATATGGATTTTAAAAAACGAAATGCTGACGCGGATTAATTTTTTTTTTATAAAATGTTATCAAAAAAGAACTGTCCCCAATTGTAAATTTTTGCAAAAAAGGACCGTCCCCAAATGAAAATTTATTTTCCCAATATTTTATTAACTATTTTCATAAACCAATTTGTGTTTTCTTCTGTTGTTATATCTATATCCTCTGTTGAAGCTTCAACATAATCTTTTTTATCTAAATTTACATATACCTTCTGATCATTTTCTAGCTTTTGCATTCCTAGTTTTTCTTTTGCAGCTTCTTCAACATTTTTTAAATTCAAACTACTTTCTATACTTACTTCAAGTTGATCATTGGTTTTTTGTAAAGCTGAAAGTGTTGCTTTATCTTTTTGTATAGCACTAAATTTCTCATTTATAAGTGAACTTCTATAACTTATTGCAAGTAATATTAAAAATATTGCCATTATAAATGCTACATTTTTATTGTGTTTCTTTTTTTCCATTTTTATTGCTTCTTTTCTTTGTTTTTCGTTTATTTTAATTTGCTCATCATATTTTTTTCTTTGATTTGTTTTTCTTTTTGGCTGATATTCTGGTTTTACTTTCTTTGGACTTGTTTCATATTGATAATTGTATTTTGGCATAAGTTATTTGTTCACCTCTTTTCTATTTTGAAAAATGCTTATCTAATATGTCTTATAAATATATATTTATAAGAAGACTGATTAATAAATTAAAATTCTATATTTTTTCAAATATTCTTAATTTCGCACTTTTTGATCTTGAATTTTCTTTTTGTTCTTCTTCACTTGCAATAATTGGCTTTTTTGTAATTACTTTTCCTAAAGCCTTTGCACCACATACACAATACGGTATATCTTTTGGGCAAGTGCAAACTCCCTTTGCTCTATTCATTGCAGTCTTAACTGCTCTATCTTCTAATGAATGAAATGTAATAACACATAATCTTCCACCAGACTTTAATGCTTTAATAGAGTTTGAAATTGTTTGTTCTAGTGGCTTTATTTCATTATTTACTTCTATTCTAATTGCTTGAAATGTTCTTTTAGCAGGATGTCCTTCTTTTGGATTATGTTTTGTAATAGATTGTTCAATTATTTTTACTAATTCATCTGTTGTTTCAATTTTCTTTTTTGCTCTTTGGATACAAATGTTTTTTGCAATTTGCCTAGAAAACTTTTCTTCTCCATATTCATAAATAATATTTGCTAAGTGTTCTTCACTATAGTTATTTATCACTTCTTTTGCTGTTAGTCTTTGGGTTTTATCCATTCTCATATCCAAATCATTTGAACCCAAATAACTGAAACCTCTATTTCTTTCATCAAGTTGATAAGATGAAACTCCTAAATCTAATAGAATTCCATCAACTTTATCTATATTTAATTCTTTTAGAATTTCCTGAATATTGTCATGATTGTTATGGATATATTTAACATTGTTAAACTCTGATAAGTTCTGTTTAGCAGCATTCAAAGCTTCTTCGTCTCTATCAATCCCAATCAAAAAACCTTTAGAGGGATCTAGCTTTTTTAGTATTTCCTTACTATGTCCTGCCCCACCTAAAGTACCATCTACATATATTCCATCTTTTTTTATGTTTAATCCTTCTATTGTCTCTTTTAATAATACTGGTTCATGCTTAAATTCCACTTTTACTCCTTAAAAATTTAAGCAACTGGCAAAATACAAAAGTATATACCAGTTGCTTGAATCATATGTATTAAATGTCTTTTGTATGATTTTCTGTAGTATATATCTTTTGTTTTTTATAATTCTTTAGTTTATTTTTCTTTTGAATTTATTCTTAAGTTTTTTAATGTCTTTTGTGTGTTAGTTAAAAACTTTTTCTTTTGTATCCCTTTTTATTTTTCCTATGTTTCCTTTTCTTTTGCGCTTAACATAACCAATTCCTAAAGATTTAGAATTTGATTATTATATAAACTTTTCCATAAAAGAAAAGATTATATACCAAGCATTGTCATATTTTCTGCAATTTCATCGGCAGATATTTCTTCATCTTTAGATTTCCATGTTGTTTTATCCCATATTTCAAGTCTTGTTCCAACCCCAATAATTACTGCTTCTTTTTCTAACTTTGCTGCTTGTCTTAAGTTTGATGGGATTAAAAACCTTCCCTGTTTATCTATTTCACATTCTGTAGCACCTGCTAAGAAAAATCTTACAAAATTTCTGGCATTTTTATCTGATAGTGGTAGTGATTTAAGTTTTGTTTCGAAATTTAACCATTCTTCACTTGAAAAAGCAAATAAACATCCATCTAAACCCTTGGTTAAAATAAATGTATCTCCCATGTCTTTTCTTAATTTTGCTGGCATCGAAATTCTGCCTTTAGTGTCTAGAGTGTGCTCAAATTCGCCCATTAGCATAGTTAAATCTCACCTCACTTTTCTTACCACTTCATACCACTTTTTGCCACTTCGATTAAATTCTAATACACTTTATAAATTTTTGCAATACTTTTTTTAAATTTTTTTTATTTTTTTATTATTTAATTATTTTCATTTTTTATTTCAAAAACAAAAAAAACGGAACTAATATTTTCTAAGCTCCTTATGTCGCTAAGAAATTTTAAGTTTTCGCATATTTATCTTCTACGGAAAAATTCTCCTTATAGTCGATTTTTTCTAGAATATAAAAAGTAACTGCTAATCTTAGCAATTACTTTAATTAATATTATATTAAATTGTTTAAGACCTGTCCCTTTTGACAAATGGGACTGTCCCCAATGAAAAAATTATAATCTTGAAATAAATAATCCTATTACTATTATTCCAATTATAACTCTATATATAGCAAATACTTTGAAGCTTCCTTTTTTTAAATAATCCATTAGGAATTTTATTATTAAAACACCTACTATAAAACTTGCAATTACACCAATGAAGAATGGTAAATTAAAGCTAAAATGTTTTAAGTCAAAAATTACTGCTGCTGCAGTAATTGGTGCTCCAAGCATAAATGAATATTTTGCAGCTGACTCTCTATCTATTCCAAGTTTTCTTGCAACTGTCATTGTAATTCCAGAACGTGAAACTCCAGGAATTGCTGCTGCTATTGCTTGTGATATTCCTACTAGCATAGATTGCTTAAAATTAATATTATAATAGCTTATATCTGACTTTGATTTTTTATCTATAATGTATAATAGTATACCCATTACAATTAATGCTATAGCAATTACTAGCATTTCTACATTTAGTTTATCACCTATCATTAAACCAATTAATTTATCTAAAACTAAGCTTAAAACCCCTGCTGGAATTGTTGCAAAAATAATATACCAGAATATTCTACCGGTCTTTTGTATGTTTTTTCTTGATTACTTGATTATAGCCCCCAACAATTAATTTTAGCCAATCTCTGTAAAAGAATATTAGTATTGCTAAAAGTGTTCCTAAATGAAGTGCTACATCAAAAGACTCTGAAATTTCTTCCCATCCAAATATCCAAGGAAATATGTTTAAATGTGCAGAGCTTGAAACCGGTAAAAACTCTGTTAATCCTTGAACTACCCCTAAAATTAATGCATGAATTATTGCTGTCATTTTATCACCTTTCCTATCATATTATATTACTATTTTTATCATTTTATAATCTTAGCTTAAATAATTTTACTATATACAAAAAAAAAATGCAAGAACTTATCTTGCATTTTTTAACGATTTCTATAATCATCAATTGATACATCTTTAGCTTGAAAAACCTCTTCAGACACTTCTGTATTAATGGTTATTTTTTCTCCATTAGATATATTAGGTATCCATACTAAATAATTTCCTATTATTTCTCCACTTTCATCTTTAAAGTCTAAATTGGCAGTTCCTCCAAAAAAATAACTATCTGAAATATTACTAATTTCCGCGTTAAAAATATAATTGCCTTCTGCTTTTTCTATTGATATATTAGTAATTTTTAAATCTGCCATATGTTTTTCTTCACTGATATGATTTACATTGTATGTTTTATTTAATGAGTGCTTCATAACTATAGAGATTATACCGATGACTATGAGCAATATAACAATAATTATAGTAATTATTATTTTTTTATTCTTTTTCATATATGTCCTTATAAAATTATGAATTTAGGTTTTTTTAGGAAAACCTATAAACCTTTTTTACATATTTATTATTCCTGTGATAATATCTTGTGATGTACCTGTCTTACGTATATGAACCCAGTTTGATCCTGATTGTGGAGTATTATTTGTTCCATACCATCCAATAGTTCCTCTTAAATCATCAGAATATGTTAAATCAATATATACTGGTCCTGTACAAACTGCACTAAGCGGATTTGAATTACGTATTCCATATACCTTAATGTCAATTTTTCCAGAATTTTTATTTAGTTCAAGTATTTGAGAGGTTCCATCAGTATCAAAATCGATATTATTTGAAAATGTACATTTAGATAATATAATCTGACCATTTTTTTGTGCTATTACGGTATCTTTAACAGAACTATCACTATTAATAATGCTTGTGTCACTAATATTAATAATTGTCGAATTTGAATATTCGCTATTTGCTAAAACTGCAGGCCTTGTACCTGTTTTTTCAATAGTACCTCCCGTAATAGTGGTTGTTCCTTTATAGCTTGATAAACCAAAGGCTTTAGATCTAATTGTACCACCTGACATATTAAAAATATCATAATTTCCAACCGCTGATGTATCAGAATCTGCACCTTGGATTATTCTTCCTGAAACTAATGTAGTTTTTCCTCTATTTTCCAAAGTATATTCATGTGTACCTGTACTGGTTCTAGTAATATAGTTTTTATCAGTATCTTGTCCCCCAGTAATCTTTAACTCTCCATTTTGAAATACTTTTATTCCTCCTATTATCCATTTATCATTTAAGTTTAATGTAACGTTTACATTAGCAGCTATATTTATTTGATATCCACTTTGGTCTTTAAAATCAGAATTTCCTAACACTTTTATAGTATCACCTGATGATGCACTGCTGATTGCATTATTTATTGTAGTATAGTATGCCTTTGTTCTTGCATTTTGCGCAATAGCGTAAATAGCATAAATGTTTTTTGATGGAGTTGCACTTACATTTGGAGTCCATGTGAATGTTGCTCCCTCTTGATATGATGTACCACTTGCTGTTGAACTAGTATTCCACTTATCAAATATAAAACGTGGTCTTCCCATTCCACTACTTGGTAATGTGTAAGTACATTTTGATATACTTCCAGAACTATTATAATACTGATCTTTTTGCAAAGAATTTGGCAATGTCTCTCCTGCATCCGTTGTTTTAACATCATATATAGATTCGTTTGCAGATTTGAAATCTAGTTTGACAGTTCTTTTATAAATTGCATAAAATTCTGTTGGTCCGTTATATTCAGGACAAATATTTGTGTTTTCTTTAATAGCATATGTTGGCGCACTAGCAGATTTATCTGTTCGATAGCCTTGTCTAGCCCAATTAGTTATAATTGTTGGTACAGGTGGCAAAGTTATTTCAGTTAAATTAGATATTAAATATGGATTTAAATATTGTGTACGAGTAGTAATATTAGCTGAAGACTCTCCACTATATATCTTAATTGTTCTTTCAAATATTGCATATAAATTAATAGTATCTCCATCAGTCGATGTTAGATTAATTACCTCTTGTCCATCCGTATAATTAACAGCTGTTCCATTTTCATTCAAAGACCATCCAGCAAATGTCCAATCATCATTATCTAACAGATTACCATTATATGGTTGTAGATTGAATGCCTGCCCATAGAAAGCTGTTGTTGTACCATTTAACTGAGTAGCACCTTCTGTTGAAGAGCAATTACCTTGATAATAATTAACTGTGTATGTAATAGGGTTTATTTCAAAAGCATTACTTGTTTTGACACTTGTTGCTCTGTTACCCGCATTATCTGTTACCTTTGTCCATAAATACCATGTTCCTATTTCTGTTATATCTGTTTTACTTATTTCTGAATTATTTGTGAAGGTTGTCCATGTTGTTGGTTCTGTTGTATTTGATGTACTCCAAGCATATTGAAGCAGATTAAGTCCAGAATCTCCTGTATCTTCTGCTGTTAATGATGTATTTATTGTTATACTTCCACTGGTTGGCATTGTATATGTTCCACCATTTGGTGACAATGTTACTGTTGGTAGCTTTTGATCAATATTTGTTATATTTAGAGATCTTGTTACTGTATTTCCAAATGAGTCTTTTGCTTCTGCATATACATATCCATTTTGACTTACTGTTACA
>ODAJ012181049.1_pt1 | contig 14795 bp, 9 predicted proteins | sample 1539241 | NCBI WGS metagenome assembly ODAJ01 (sample SAMN02144231, study PRJEB22623) | gut metagenome | biome: sheep rumen | host: Ovis aries | place: New Zealand
ATACCATTGGTGGGTGGACATCTGTGTCCCGACGGCTTTCACTTCTTCAATTTTTGTGGCCTCTTCAAAGTGGTCGCTAAGGTCTTTGGACAGCACTTCGGTGTCTGTCATGATAGCAGCCACCTCGTCGGCAGAGAGGGCATAGTTGTAGATGCGGAAGTCATCAACGTGACCGTTGAAATAAGGGTCGGCATTGAACATGGAGCGTCCGATGTAGCAAAGGGATGGAGCAATGTCGGAGGGCTTAATGGTGAACTCGTTGCTTTCGGCTATGTTTTCGCCATCTACATAGAGAATGGCCTGCACTTTTTCGCCGACGGGTTTCAGCGTCACAGCAATGTGGTGCCAGAGGGTGGTGCTGAGTTTCTTTCCGTTCGTCAGGATTTGTTCGTCCCCTCCATTCTTCATCACGAAGCGCATCTCATTGCCATTATTAGGCGTGTAAAACATGTATTGGTCGGTGCCATTGCCGAAATCGAAGATGCGTTGCCAGTTGGTCGTAGCACTTAGGCGCACCCAAGTGGCGATGGTCATCTCGTCTTGATGGGCTACTGCGTAGGGGAGCATGACGTATGACTTTCCATCCAGTTTGAGGCTCTTCTCGCCCGACTTCATCATGACGGTGGTGGATGAGTGGCTTTCTGTTCCGAAGAGAGAAGCTCCCAAGGTATTGGCTGAGTTGTCCTTTAAGTCGTTGTCGAACTGCCATTGCCCCACCAGAGCTTTCTCCTGCAGTGGTGCAGCCTCCAGCACTTCGGAGGGTTCTGAGCGGTTGTAATGCTCGTCAACCGCTTGCACTTTGTAAAGATAAGTCTCTCCGTTTAGAGCAGTGTTGTCGATGAAGGTTGTGGAGGTCACATTCCGTCCGATGGTGTTGTATTCAGCCACTTGACCTTCGTTGGCTGGTTTCTCTGCTCTGAGGATGGTGTAGGAAATCACGTCCTCGTCGGCTGGAGCCACCCAGTTCAGCTCCACGCTTCCGGCACGTTGCTTCGCTGCCAGATTGGTGGGTGCGGCTGGGGCAGTCAGTACAGTCAGTGCTGGAGTTTTGACATCAGTTGGTAAGAATCGCCACAAATATTTGTTTATTTCTGATGCCTTGGCATCGTCGGCTGGTGGAGTCTTGGAGGTGACGGATGTTCCGGCCGAGGTGCTGCTGCAATACAGATACTTGTTGGTCAGACGGTTGATGATGTAGAAGGCTCCGTCTTGTGCGTACTTGATGTACCACTGCTCTTCGTGGGGGTGATTCTCACCTGTGCCATACACAATGATGTTGCATCCCGAGGTGAAGATGCCAGCAATATTTCCCCAGTTCAGTTCCGAATTGAGGTGCATATTGGTATTGCCTGCGTTGTCGATGAACCAGTAGGACACATCGCCGTCGGTATAACCAGGATAAACCTTCCACTGTTGGGTAGTGCCACTGCTCTTGCGTGCGTCGGAGGTGGCATTCCCGTTGTTCATGGTCAACAGTTTCTTACTGCTTAGGTTCAGAATTTGGTAGGTACCATTCACTTCAAAGGGAGCCACGTCCTCGCCCCAGGTGATGTCGAACAAGCGTTCGGCATTGATTTGCGCTTTGCTTTGGTAGTCGCCTTTCTTGCCTCCGGGCACGTCATAGACCATCACTCGGGTGGGGCCATAGCCATTGAAGAAGACATCCTTCCCCTTGCTCACGTATGCGATGCTCGATGCTATGGCCTGTCGTTCACTGGATCCGAAATATCCATGCACTTCGCCCGTTTTTTCGTTGCGGTAAACTGCTCCGTCAGTCCATGCACTACGATTTTCGCCATATCCGATGCGGACACCGTCGTTGGAGTCGATGCAGAACTGTCCGCGAGCCTTCGAATCGAACCCCCACCAGATGCCTGTCTCCATGCCATAGTTCACACCAACGATGGCTTCGCCAACATTGTGCAGTTCGTCGGCAGTTGCCATCTTGCCGTCTGCTTTCACTTTGGCGAAGAAGTTTGCATAGTTGTCGAATGTGCCTGCCAGTTGGTGGGTGTTGCCTTCGTCGATGTAGTCAAGGCAATAGTTGTACCACTCCAGTGCGTAGTCGCAATTCAGCGTGTTGCCTGCGCACACTCGGATGCCGTCAAAGTAAGGGTCGGCCTTGATGAGACGGCATATTTCCTTCATGCTTGCCTTGCTGCCTTGTCCCCACCCGGTGTAATCTGGCTCGTTGAAGGGCGAGATGCTCACCACTTCCACACCGCACTCCTTGGCATACGCTACGCTTGCTTTGATGAGCTTATACCATGCTTCGGGTTTATTAAAGTAGATGCTTTGGTATTTTTCGTAATTGCCATTTTCTTTGTTCAGGGCATCTTCTTGGTCGTTGTTGATGGACACTTTGTTGCAACCTGTCTTTAGGATGTTTTGGCATCGGCTCTTCATGGCACTTTTCTGCTTGGCTGTGAGTTCGTAGGTGCCGTCGCCATTGTCTATCACCTCTGCTGTAGGTTGGAACGAGATGCGGCCAGTTTCAAAGTTCCCTTTGCCGATGTGGGCAATGCCGCGATAGACATTGAAGTCCCAATTCCACGCGGTGTCCATGCCCCACTTCACACGGTATTCATTACCTGTGTCCTTTACGTCGAAGACAATATCTACATCCGCTTTCTTCATGGCCTGCATATAGTCAGACCCTGTTTGTGCTTGAGTCATAGCGGCATGTAGTGCCACTATAGTAGTTAGTAAAATGGTTTTTTTCATATTGGTCTTGGTTTTGCGTTTTTCGTTGTTGTTGCATTATTGTGCTCGTTCGTCTAAGTAGGAGTCTTTGAAACCTAAAAAGTAGAGCACGCCATCTAACCCGATGGTATTGATACTTTGCTGAGCATTGGCCACCACGCGAGGCTTAGCATGGAAGGCGATGCCGAGACCTGCTTGGGAGAGCATAGGCAAGTCATTGGCTCCATCACCTACGGCGATAGTTTGTTGCAAATCCACCTTTTCCACCTGTGCGATGAGTTTCAACAGTTCGGCTTTCCTCTTTCCATCTACAATTTCTCCCACGTAATTGCCTGTCAGGTGGCCTGTTTCATCAATCTCCAACTCATTAGCATAAACATAGTCGATGCCATATTTCTTTTGGATATATTCACCGAAGAAGGTAAAACCACCAGAAAGGATAGCTATTTTGTAGCCATACTTCTTCAGCACATACATCAATCGATCCACTCCCTCTGTGAAAGGGAGATTTTCTGCAATGTCGCGCATCACACTTACGTCCAACCCCTTGAGCAACTTGCATCGCTGGGTGAAACTCTCCTTGAAATCTATCTCGCCTCGCATGGCACTGGCTGTGATGGCCGCCACTTGGTCATAAACTCCATGCTTTCTGGCCAGTTCGTCAATCACTTCTGTTTGGATGAGGGTGGAGTCCATGTCAAAGCAGATGAGGCGGCGCATACGGCGGTACATGTTGTCCGTCTGGAACGACCCGTCCACCTCTAACTCGCTCGACATACGGAGCAGTTCAGCATGCAGTGCTTCCTTGTCCTTGGGGGTGCCACGAACGGAGAACTGGATGCAAGCCCTTGTCTTCTCCTTAGGGTGAAGGATACTCGCCCGTCCTGACAAACGCTTAATGCCGTCGATATTCAGCCCTTGTTTCACAATCAGTTGACTTACAGCTTCAATTTGCCGGGCTGTCAGTTGGCGGCCTAATACGGTGAGAATATAGCGGTTCTTGCCTTGACGGCTCACCCACGCCTCGTATTCGTCCATTGTCACAGGGTGGAAGGTGATGTTCACTCCTAACTCGCTTGCCTTGAAGAGCAGTTCCTTCATTACATAGCCAGAGTTTTTTTCTGCCACGAGGATGAGGATACCTAACGAGAGGGTGGAGTGGATGTCTGCCTGTCCTATGTCTTGGATGTCCACGTCATATCGCGCCAGCACATCCATGATGCTGGCAGTTAGTCCAGGGCGGTCTTCGCCCGTAATGCGCAATAAAATCAGTTCTTCTGTCATTCGAATAGGTTTTTGTGGCAAATGTACACAAAATATTTGACTTTACGGTCTTCATGTCAGAAAAACTCAAGTTCGTTGCTTGATTTTATTGAAAACCTAAAGTTTCAACCAGCGTTCTGTCAGGTTGTCTTTCCTTCTTCTGATAGTTTCCGTATGTTGGAAAAAAGAAATAAGGCAGGGTTATTGTGCGATAACCCTGCCTTATTCTGTAATAATCCTCAATTTAGCATGAAGGCTTATTTTGCAATGATAAGGAAGTACTTCTTCTTTCCTTGCTGGATGAGGAGGTACTTGCCATCGAGGAGTTCGGACTTGGTGATGAACTGGTCGGGGGCATTGACTTTGTCTTTGTTCACGCTGACGCCACCGCCTTTGACGAGGGTCTTCACTTCGCCCTTGCTGGGGAACACTTGGGTGTGGTCAACCGTCAGGTCGGCAAGTTTCACACCTTCGCCTTCGAAGAGAGACTTTGCCACCTCAAAGTGGGGCACTCCTGCAAAGACATCGAGCAAGGTCTGCTCGTCGAGCTTCAGGAGGCTCTCCTTGGTCGATTTGCCGAAGAGGATGTTGGATGCCTCCACCGCTATGTCGTAGTCTTCCTTGGAGTGAACCATGATGGTCACTTCCTCTGCCAGTTTCTTCTGCAGCACACGGCGACCAGGGTCGGTCTTGTGTTCAGCAATGAGCGCTTCAATCTCTTCCTTCTCCAGCGAGGTGAAGATTTTGATGTAGCGTTCAGCGTCCTCGTCGGGCACGTTGAGCCAGAACTGGTAGAACTGGTAGGGCGAGGTGTAGCGGCGGTCGAGCCACACGTTGCCGCTTTCGGTTTTGCCAAACTTCTTTCCGTCGCTCTTGGTGACGAGCGGGCAGGTGAGGGCGAAACATTCCTTGCCGTTCATGCGGCGAATGAGTTCGGAGCCTGTGGTGATGTTGCCCCATTGATCAGCTCCGCCCAGCTGAAGCTTACAGCCCTTGTGTTCGTTGAGGTAGTAAAAATCGTAACCCTGCAGGAGCTGGTAGGTGAACTCGGTGAAGGAAAGTCCGTCGCGCGCCTCGCCGTTGAGACGTTTCTGCACAGACTCCTTGGCCATCATGTAGTTGACGGTGATGTGCTTGCCAATGTCGCGCACAAAGTCCAGGAACTTGAAGTCCTTCATCCAGTCGTAGTTGTTCACCAGTTCTGCACGGTTGGGTGCATCGCTTTCAAAATCGAGGAAATGAGCCAGCTGAGCCTTGATGCAGGCCACGTTGTGGCGGAGGGTCTCTTCGTCCAGCAAGTTACGTTCAGTGCTCTTGCCCGAGGGGTCGCCAATCATGCCTGTAGCCCCACCGATGAGTGCGAGGGGTTTGTGGCCACAACGCTGGAAATGGCGCAGCATCATCACGCCGCAAAGGTGACCGATGTGGAGAGAATCGGCTGTAGGGTCGATGCCGAGGTATGCTGTTACCTGTTCTTTCTTGAGCAGTTCATCTGTACCTGGCATCATTTGGTGAATCATGCCTCGCCAAGTAAGTTCTTGTACGAAATCTTTCATGTTGTAGTTCTTTTTTTGAATTTTGGGTGCAAAGGTAGTGAATAAAATTGGAAAAAGTGTTATCTTTGCCCCGAAAATTAAAGAAGAACTGACTGTTATGTGGAAATGGTTTAGAAAGAAAGATGAGAAAGAGCGGAGACTCACTTCGCCTGACGAGTTGGGCGGGAGCATTCGTGTGACCTCCCCCTCGGTCTATTTGGTTTTGGGGACAATGGCTGTTTTGGCTATAGCGTTTATCATTTGGATTTTCTGCGGCAACGTGACAGAAAAGGTTATGCTGGAGGGAATCGTGTCGGCCGACCATCAGATGTTGGCATTTGTGGGTGCCGACCATCGCTACCAGTTAGCAAAAGGGGAGGAAGTGCAAGCTTGGCCTGCTGGCTTGCCTCGTGAACGAAACGGTTACATATCAGGCAAAGTGGTAGGAGTAGGTATGCAGGCTCTTTCGCGTGAAAAAGTGATGGAGCAATGCGGTGAACAAGTGACAGCGATTTTTCCTGAAGGAGATTTGGCTTACACGGTGGAGGTGGCACTTGACAGAGCGGAGGGGAATCCGACTGCCTATCGCTGGGCGTTTGAACAGCGTGATCGGGTGGACATTGCCCAAGGCATGTTCTGTCATGTGATGGTGATTTCGAAACGCCGCTCCATGTTTGCCTATATATTTGAGTATGTATATGACCAGCTGAATCAGCTGCGGTTGATGAAAGAGTAGGGCGTATGAAGAAGAGAGTACCTGTCATCATGCAGATGGAATCAACGGAGTGCGGAGCCGTTTCGTTGGGGATGGTGCTGGCCACATACGGAAGGTGGGTGCCGATGGAGAAGCTGAGGGTGGATTGCGGCATTTCCCGCGATGGTTCCAGCGCGCTCAACATTCTGAAAGCGGCTCGCTTGCAGGGAATGGTTGCCAAAGGAGGAAAGGTAGATGTTGACCACTTGCAGCAATTGCCTATGCCTTGTATTTTACACTGGGAATATAATCATTTTCTGGTGCTATGTGGTTGCAAGGGAAACTTTTTTTATGTGAATGACCCTGCGCGTGGGCGTGTGAAGATGTCGATGGATGAAATGCGCTTGGGCTACACAGGTATAGCCTTGCTGTTTGAACCAGGGGAGTCGTTTGTTAAGGAGGGTGCTCCGGCTTCGATTCTGCGTTTTGTTCAAGTCCGATTGGCACACGCAAAAGAGGCACTGTTCTTTTCGATGGTGTCGGGTTTGTTGCTGACGGTTGCCACCATTGCGCTACCCATCTTCTCGCAGGTGTTCTTCGATGTTATCCTTCCTGGTCAAGATCCCTCGTGGCAGTTGCCTTTCTTCTTGATGCTGGGTGCAGTCATTTTGTACAAGTTGATTATCGAATTGTTGCAAGGCACATATTCCAACCGCTTGATACTTCAGTTGGGGATTGATGCCAACAGCCATTTTCTTTGGCACTCGCTCCGATTGCCCATGCGTTTCTTCTCTCAGCGTTATGCTGGCAGCGTTGTTTCCCGAATGTTTGGTGCCGAGATGATTCCTAAGGCGTTGGTGCAGAACTTGGCACCTGTGCTGGTCAATGTGGTTTTGCTGATTGTCTATCTCGTCTTTATGCTGGTGTATAGTGCCCCCTTGTCGTTCATCGCCATCGGTGCTTCGCTGATTAATCTGCTCATGGTGCGGTTCATCACGGCCAAGCAGGTGAACCTGAGCCGCGTGTTGGAACGGGAGAAGGGTTCGTTGAGTGGTGTGACGATGAGTAGCATTCGTGGCATCGACACCATCAAGGCGGCTGGAGCGGAAGAAGGTTTTTTTGAGCGCTGGAAGCACCAGTATGTGCTCACTATGAATGCCCATATACGCAGTGCGGAGATGAACATGTATCTGAACACCATTCCTCAGATTGTCAGTTTCATTGCCAACAGCCTCATTATAGTGGTTGGTGCATATTATATAATAGAAGGGCATCTGACCATTGGTATGCTGATGGCTTTTCAAGGCTTTATGAGCAGTTACATGGAGCCTGTGGAAGGCCTGATTGGTTCTCTGCAAAGCATCCTCAATATGCGGGCGGAAATGGAGCGCATGGAGGATATCTATCGAACAGAACCCGATGTAGATTCTTCCATCAGCGATAATCGGGATGTGCAATTTGGCAAGCTGATGGGCAAGGTGGAGCTGCAACACGTCACGTTTGGCTATAGTCCTTTGGCAGCTCCTCTCATTGAAGACCTCTCGCTCACTATCGAACCCGGGAAAAGCGTGGCCTTTGTGGGAGGGTCTGGCTGTGGTAAGAGTACCCTCGCACGTTTGGTGTCGGGGCTTTACGACCCTTGGAGCGGCAGCATATTTTACGACGGGAAATTGCGCAAGGACATTAACCGGCAAGTGTTTGTGAATTCTTTGGCGGTGATTGACCAAGATGTGGTGCTCTTTGATGGAACCATAGCCGACAATGTGAAGATGTGGGACGAGTCGATTGAGGACTTCAGCATGATATTGGCCTGCAACGATGTGCAGATGCATGAAGAGATTGCTTCTCGTCCGAAGGCTTACGATTCAATTGTGACTGAGAACGGAAGGAACTTTTCAGGCGGTCAGCGGCAACGTCTGGAAATTGCTGCTGCGCTTGCCAAGGAACCTACGGTGCTCATTATGGACGAGGCGACGAGTGCATTAGATGCAGAAACAGAAGCAAAGGTGATGCGGTCAATCCGCAACCTGGGCATGTCGCTCATTGTGATAGCCCACCGACTGAGCACCATTCGCGATTGCGACGAAATCATTGTGCTGGACGAAGGAAAAGTGGTGGAAAGAGGTACCCACCAGCAGTTGATGGAAAAAGAAGGATATTATTATACGTTGATTCAAAATGCGTAGAAGGGAGGAACGGACACATGATATTTAATGAACAGTTGGAAAAAAGGGAAACCTACGATTTGCAGGCATTGGAAGCATCCAGGGCTGCATTGGACGAAATGGTCAATCAGCATCAGGAGACGGATGAAAAAATGAAGCGTCTTTTGCTCCACAACAACTTTCATCGTCTTGACCGTAAATTCCCTGCACGCCCCTTGCACGCCAAGGACTTGCTGCGCTTTGGCATGGAGTCGGTGAATAGGGTGGATGTCTTCTATGTACTGCTTCTCGGCCTGGTAGTCACACTGATTGGCATGCTCACTCCTTACTTAGCCAAGCAGGTCTATGATGAAATCATTCCGTCGGGCACGTTGGAGGACTTACCTCCCGTTTTGGGCATTCTGATTGGTGCCAGCATTGGGGCGGTGATGTTTTCTCTCACCCGCGATTTGGTGCTGATGCGCATTCAGCAGAAGGTGGAGACTTCCCTGCAGGCAGCCATGATGGAGCGCACTTATGCAATGCCTCCCACCTTTTTTCGCCGCTACCCGTCGGGCGACATGAGTAATCGTGTGATGAGCATGACGTACCTCAGTCAGACGTTCACTCAGGGCATCGTCTCCAATCTGTTCACACTCCTCTTCTCATTCATCTATTTCTACCAGGTCATCTACTATGCCAAGGCACTCCTTCCCTATTGCCTCCTCGTCATGCTGGCCAACATCCTGTTCATGGTGTGGGAATACTGGATGCAGCGTCGAGAGGACAGCATGTACCTGCCTCGCCAGTCCACTTTGCAAGGACTGCTTTTCTCGATCTTTTCGGGTATTAAGAAAATCAAAACTTCTGGCAGTGAGGTGCGTGCCTTCAGCAAGTGGGCGAAAGCTTATAGAGACAGCCGTCCTTCGGCATATACAGATTTTTTGGGCCGTTTCTCGCAACCTGTCTCGGGCTTCATCTCTGTGGCAGGAATGGCACTCATCTATTATCAGACAGTGGAAAAGCAGGTGCCCTTGTCCGACTTCATGGCCTTTACGGTGGCATTCGGACTTGTTTCGGCTGGCTTCATGTCAATGACCTCCATTGTGCCCTCCATAGCTACAGCCCAGTCGCTCTATGCGCTGGTAAAGCCTGTGCTGGAGGAAGTGCCCGAAACATACGAAGAATCGCATCCCGTCACCTCGCTCAGTGGCAGTATTGAGGTGCATAACCTCTCTTTCCGATATGCCAAAGATACGCCCTTTGTGCTGAAGAACTTCAATCTGAAAATACGTCCGGGCGAATATGTGGGCATTGTGGGAAAGTCGGGGTGTGGAAAGAGCACCCTCATCCGTTTGCTGCTTGGGTTCGACAAGGCAGAAAGCGGCTCCATTTTTTATGATTCCTACAACATGGAAAAAGTAAACAAACGTGCCTTGCGCCAACGGGTGGGCACCTGTGTGCAGGATGGCGAACTTTTCAGTGGCAGCATCCTGAGCAACATCACCATCACGGCTCCGTGGGCTACAGAGGAGGATGCTTGGGAGGCCGTACGCCTGGCCGCGTTGGATAAAGACATAGAGAAGATGCCCATGAAGATGCAGACGGTGCTTTCGGAAGGTGGAAGCAACATCAGCGGCGGACAGCGACAACGACTTCTCATTGCACGGGCATTGGTCAACAAACCCTCCATCCTCTTCTTCGACGAGGCAACCAGTGCCCTGGACAACATCAACCAGAAAATTGTGTCAGACAATTTGAGCACCCTCAAGTGTACGCGCATCTGTGTGGCTCATCGCCTGAGCACCATCATGCATTGCGACCGCATCGTTGTGATTGACGGGGGCAAGGTGGCCGAAGAGGGTACGTATCAAGAACTGATAGAAAAGAAAGCACTTTTCTACCAGCTGGTCAAGCAGCAGCAACTTTGATGGAGAAAAAGAAGAGAGGGAGCATCAGCCCCCTCTCTTTTGTGTGTAGCCCATAACGCTGAGTGGAGCATTGTCTTGCTCTTTGTGTGTCAAATTAGAAGGTAAAGGTCCTCGATGTCATAGACCTCGGGCAAATCGTGGTCGTCCACCAAGACAACTGGCGTAGCGTTAATGCCCGTGCGAGCAATAAACTCGTCAAGTTGTTGGGGAGTCATTCTCGACAACTTGATGTGCTCAAAGAGGAAGAAATCCTTCAAGTGGTCTGTTGCGTTACTGAATTGCAAATATTTGTGGGTGCAATGAGGACAATTATCGCTGCTCACCAACGTGATGCTAAATTCCGCATTCTTGTTTCCGCTCTTTAAATAGATGTCACGCTCTTCGATGATGCGGTGTGGGCTATGGCGGATGGCAGCTCTGAAGATGGCACGCCGATTGCAAAAAGCATGGTAATCATCGGCCTTTTGTTCCGCTTTTACCTTCTCTCTCATGCTATTCACCAACAAATGTGTCGCCAACACGCACAACACCGTCAGCCATGCCGAATTGAATAATTTATCAGGTAAATAGGGCATTTCGAGCAGAAAACAACTCACTATCCCTTGCAGCACCAGCACTGCGACCACCAGCAAACAAAGCGAGCACCATTGTTTCGATTTCCATTGTGTCAAGATGCTCCACGGGCAGAACAGCAATGCCGCCATGCTGATGAGGACTGATGAAGCCACCCCGTCTTCAAGGAGGGAAATTGTCAGAATTTGTCCTCCGAAATACCCCAGCCCCACTTCGCTCAGGGGAAGGATGCCAAACAATTTGCCATCCTCCTTTTTCGCTTGATTGCATTTTCCGTCGCCCAGTAAGTGGCAGAGCCGGTCTCCTATTCGACTTTCCCCCTTCACCTCTTTCTCTGCCAGAAATGCGCTCACAGCGAACCCTGCGGATGCCAATAGTCCCATCAGGATGGGGGCGACGATTTCCCAAGCGTTTAAGTCGGGATAATTGTTAATTGCATCAAAGCCGATTTGAATCAGAAATCCCCATACGAGTATCACTCCCAGTATGAAAAAGAATCCCCTCCACCCCCAATTTATTTCGTTGCCGTAATCTGAATCGTAATCATAGTTTGGCGCACTTTTGGGGAACTCTTTGTCGGTGGGGACCAGAGCGTAGCCATCCCACACCTCGCGCAGCGTCTCCATGTCCATGCGCTTTTTCCTTCCTCTTTCCATGTAGGTGAGGAACTGCTCTGTGCATTCTGTGGCCACAAGGAAATCGTCCTTCACGTGCAGAATGCAGGGGAAGGATAATCCCCTTGCCTCACCGCTTTTCATACGCACTCCTTGGGTTTTAATCCCCATGGAGGTGAGCATTTGTTTCAATCCCAACAAACTGTCTCGGTTGGGATTAACACGAAAAAGTTTGTCAGCAAACAGGTCAGTGTATTCCACTCCTGCTGCTGACAAAAAGTCTTTTAAGATACGGCTCACAGCGATTCCTCTTTAAAGCGTTCAATACAAGTTGTGATGCACTTGCGCCTGTAAATCTCTGCCACATTGGCAAGGCGCTTCTCGCAGTCGGCCTTGCAGCGTTCCAACTCATCCATGTTATCGCGGTTAGCCCCCGTCACTTTGGCCAATTCTTCATCGTTGAGCATGTCGAACTGCATCTTTTCCTGTCCCATAGTGCAGCCTTTTTATCTGTACATTTGTACATCCCTTCCTGAAATACATTTGGCCATACATTGCGCATATACGGCAGGCGCAAGTTTCTGATGGCGAGCGCACACTGATTCGCATTCCGAACGTGAGCGTTTTGCCGTACCGCCAGTCACGTCAGCCAACTCCTCGTCCGAGAGCGGCTGCATCAGTAAATCTTTGTTCGTTGTCATAAAAGTTAAAAATTAAGAGTTAAGAATGAAGAGTTAAGGACCTTTGGCTCGCCGTCAGGCAATCTTTGGCTCAGCGTCAGCCAACCTTTAGCTCGTCGTCAGGCAATTAGTCTTTCTCTTGTTATTTATGGCCACAAATGTAGGAAGAAAAACGGAACTTCTCAAAAAAAAAGAAACAAAAAATCATTTTCCCCTCTTTTTGCCGTTCTTTTTCAGAAATTTTCACTAAATTCGCCCCCCTAAAATAAAATATACATGATTATGAAGTCAACAATTGTACGCACATGGCTCTGCCTCTCGGTCCTCTTCCTTTCTTCTTTGGCAGGCACAGCCCAAACAAACAACACCGCTGTAAAGAAAAATGTGACGAAAGCTAAAAGCATTGTCGAAAGAATCGCTCGCAGCAAGTTCGACAGCACATACGTGGCTCTGCCCCGCTACCAATGGATGGTGTTTGCCAGCGGCAATGGCAATTACAGCAAATATCACCTGCGTGTGCCCATGCCCGACATGATTGACATGTGGGAGGCGGAAGATATTGCTGCGCACCCCACTCTTGGCGACATGGACGTTTACACCCACGACATGGACTTGCACAGCGGCACTCAGTCGGTGTCGCTCGGCATTGCCTATCGCACCCTGCGGCTCAAGTACTCCTTCAACGTGAGCAAAGGCAATGACCGCCAAATTTCCTTCGAATCGTTGGGCTCGCGTTTCGGATTCATGTTCGACTACCGCCAAACCAAAAAGATGAAGGGCGACATGTATGATGCCAATGAAGGGTTCAATGCGCTCTTGGACAACATTGACCTCTCCTCTGCCGATGTCATCAAGGCAGGCACATCGCCGGTTGATCAAAACCGCAACGACTACACCCTCCTCCACCTGCAAGGACACTATGTGTTCAACTACAAGCACTTCTCCTATTCTGCTGGGCGATCCGGCTCTCGCATTCAGAAGAAGAGTGCCGGCTCTCCCATCGCCCTCATCGACTTTTATCAGAGCCGGGCCAAATTCAAGAGCGACTTCATCATTGGCGAGAACGAACGCTACAAGACTTGGAAGCTCTCGCTTGGTGCGGGTTATGGCTACAACTTCACGCCCAATGCCGGCAAGTTGCTCATCCATGCCTCGGCCATCCCCTCCATCAACCTGTTTCGCCATTCCAGCTATCGCACAGAGCTGGACTTCGACCAGATATTGGAAACAGACAAGGAAACCTATCAGGGAATGGTTGACCAGGTGAAAGACGTTGTGGATGCAACACCTAAAATCACCCTCAACTTCACGGCCCGTCTTTCAGTCCTGTGGAACATCAACACCCACTACGTGCTGGGTGCCTACGGCTCGTATCAGCACAGCAACTTCGCCAACAAGAAGGATTACAGCATTCGCGAGAATTTCTTCAGCGGATCCCTTTGGGTGGGCTATCGATTCTGAACATGCAGCAATAAAGGATAGAGGGGAGGGGCAGGAGCAAGCAACACTCCTGCCCCTCCCCCTGCATTCCCTCGGGGTGCTTGTTCCCTTTCAAAACAAACATTATAATATCAGGGCAATGACAAAAGCATTATTTATCAACGGAAGTCCGCGAAAGAACGGCAATACGGCACAGCTGCTGAAGCGTGCCATGGACGGTGCCAGAGAGGCTGGCGCCGAAGTGGAACTGGTGAACCTCTACGACCGCAGCCTGAACTACAAGGGCTGCATGTCGTGCTTCGCCTGCAAACTGAAAGGTGGCAAAAAGGGCATCTGCTCTTTCAAGGACGACCTGCAGCCCATACTCCAGAAGGCTGTCGAGGCCGATGTGCTGGTGTGCGGCTCGCCCAACTACTGCGGCTACCCCTCAGCAGCCCTCCGTGCCTTTATGGAGCGGATGGAGTTTCCCGCTGTCAACTACTCCGACTACTCCAAGCCCGTGGTGCTGAAGCGCATCTGTTCTGCCACCATCTACACGATGAACTGCCCCAACGAAGAGGTCTATCGGAAGATGAACTACCACATCCTCCTGAACAATGCCGCCCAGCAACTCAGCGTGTTCGGCCCCACAGAGATACTGTGTTCCTACGACACCTACCAGTTCCCGAACTACGACCGCTACGACGCTGCCACCTTCGACGAGGCGCACAAGGCCCAGGTGCGCGACACACAACTCCCCGCCCTGCTCGAAAAAGCATACCAGTTGGGCAAGCGGTTGGTGAAGACATCCTTAACTACCGCTTGAAAGGAAATCCTCCCAGTGGAGGTCGTCGGGTCGTCCTGCAAGGTCGTTTTAGCGGCCGTGAAGGTTTCCGGGTCGTCCTGCTACTCCGACGGGGCGAAAGTGAAAGGAAGGCGGCATCCGCTTGCTGTGGCTTTCGGAGCCGCCCTCCTCTGTGGCATCTACTGCCGCCGTCGCGGCTAAAACAGATAAATGGGTGAATGGATAAAGAGGTCAGAAAGAGAAGCAGGCGCGAGCTATGCCCTCATCGTCCTTCAAATTAGAACTTAAAAAAACTCGCCGATAATGAGTGAATTGCATGCACGACGGCATGGCTTACTCCAGGTTCTGCCGATAATGAGAGAATTGCATGCGCAACGGCATGGCTTACTCCAGGTTCTTTGTGAAAAAGTCTGCGAGCCTATCCCAGGGAATGA
>ODAJ012148390.1_pt1 | contig 14792 bp, 11 predicted proteins | sample 1539241 | NCBI WGS metagenome assembly ODAJ01 (sample SAMN02144231, study PRJEB22623) | gut metagenome | biome: sheep rumen | host: Ovis aries | place: New Zealand
GAATGGACTTGCTGACCTTGGTGCAGCCCCTGACCACAAGACAGAGCTCTTTGCCAAGCCTGATGCTCCCGCACTGCCCAGCAATGTGGTTCGCATGAGTGACGACGTGCTCCAGTTTGCTGAGGCCCCACGTCCTGTTATTATTCTCGATAAGGATGGCTGTCCGCTGAAGGCCAGTGACCCGCACCGCTTCTTCGAAGCCAGCTGGATGCATAAGTATAATGGTAAGTATTATTTCTCTTACTCCACAGGCGACAGCCATTACCTCTGCTATGCTATTGGTGATAATCCTTATGGCCCGTTCACCTATCAGGGTGTTATTCTCGACCCCGTCGTAGGTTGGACTACACACCACAGCATTGTGGAGTTCAAGGGCCAGTGGTACTTGTTCTATCACGACTGTGTACCTTCTAACGACATTACCCACCTGCGTTCGCTCAAGGTGCAGCGACTGTTCTATAACGAAGATGGAACCATTCAGAAAGTCGTAAATGAATAATTACGAGACCATAGCAGCTTATTATACTCTTCATCGTGATGAAGTCGTGGGTTTTGTAGCGATGAGGATAGGCAATGCCGATGAAGCGCAAGACCTGGTTCAGGATGTCTTTGTGCGTCTGCTTCGGTCTGACAAGCTCATCAGTTCCACTACGTTGCCGGCCTTGGTGTTTACCATGGCCCGCAACGTAGTGACCGACTGGTTCCGTCGTCACCGTGTACTTGAGGAGTACGAGCATTACATTGTTGGTTCGGGAGGCCGAAATGAATCGATGGAATCGGTCATTTCTGCCCGTGAACTGATGGAGCGCATGGAGCGTACGCTTGCCCGTCTGGCTCCTGAGTGCGGTGAGGCTTATCGGCTTCACATCTATGACGGCATGCAGGTGGGCCAGATAGCTAAAGAGATGCAGCAGCCTTATCGTGCCGTAGAATATCGCATCGGTCAGGCTCGCCGTGCAGTACGTGCAGCGTTGAGCCGTGCTGTCTGACACCCTTTCCCCTTTAGAATTTATGGATTACTTGTATGTTCAAGTCGGCCATTGAAGAATGGTCGATGAGTTGTTTGTCGGTGCCAATAGTAGCACGGTCAAAGTAGTTCGTCACGCCCAGTTTGGCTGTTACTGCCAGTCCCGGAAGGAGGTTTAGTTGGGCCATGAGCCAATAACGTATGCCTTCGCCGTAGAACATCGGGAAAGCCATTTGGTAGAGTGGTGCTCTTTCGTAGAGATATAGCCTGGCGTTGTAGCTGTCAGTATGAAAATAGCCCACGCCGGCATCCCATTTTACTCCTCCCTGTTTACTGCTTACACGCTGGCTGACCATGTAGCCGAAGTCGTGGCTGTCGTAGTCGGTATAGGCCAGGTCCAGTTGCGTATGCAGGGAGAAGCCTTGTACCGCTGTGGTGGTGAGGGCGAGGCGTCCCCGCTGTTCGGCGCGGTTGGTGAGGGCCGTTTTGTCGGCATTGTCCCGCTGTCTGATGTGCAGGCGGTAGCGGGCACTGGCAGTCCACTGTCGGGCCGTATAGGTTGCGGTCAGCATGTTGTCCCAGCTGTATGACGACTGTGAAATCAGGTACTTTGGCCAGGCGAACCAGGCGTAGTCAGTATATGCCGACAGTTGCAGTCGTCGTGTCGGCCGCCATGTGGTGCCTAAGTAGATGCCGCTCTCGTTCTGTGTGCGCCCGCCTTCGGCAAAACTCCTGGCATGCAGCGACATGTAGCGGTAGCTGTAGTAGCGCTGTAGCGCCACAATGGTAAATGTGCCTGCTGGTTGATAGCTCAGGCTGTTGATGGTAGCCACCGAGCCGTGTCCGTCGATGGCTGTCTCGCCGTTCAGAGCCACGCGGTGTGCGGCGTATCGGTAGTCTATGGCGGCATTCATGAAGTCGCTGCCCGCCGGATAGTGTCGCCGGTATAGTTGTTTGGTGTCAGGCTGTAGTCTCCTGTTCAGGTGGGTGTAGGTTAGCGTGCCCCCAAGGTGCAGGCCTCCCGTCCGGTAGCTCAGGTGTAGTCCTGCGTCCGTTTCGGTCACGTTGTGCTTCTTCTGCATTTCAGCCGGCGTGCGGTGGTAACCGTCGGTCAGCAGTGTGGCTGCCGTGCTGTCAGTCTTGTTTAGGGTGGCATCTATAGGACGTAGTGAGGCGTAGGCAGTCACGCTGAACGACGTGTCGGGAATGCGGATGGTGGCAGCAGCTCCTTGCATGTATCCGCTCGTCATGCGTGATGTGTTTGGCCGGATGGTGTTGCTCGTTCGTCCCAGGTTCTGCAGCATAGCCAGCTTGCCCAAGCTGAAGCCGCCGTTCATGGTCAGGCCCATGCCGAATGACAGGCGATATTGTCCCACGCCCAGTGCCTCTATACAACCCATGCGGCGCACGATGAAGTGCCAGGCATAGTGGTCGTATCCCCAGTTGTTGCCTGCCGAGAAGAAGGGCTCGCCGGCATCTTGCGTGCCCAGCAGTCCGAACTGCAGTCGAGTGCCGTAGCGGAACTTGTAGCGGAGCGTATGCTTATAGGGATAGCCCAGATATCCGTTCTTATCGCCCCGTCGGCGATAGAATGGCACATTCAGTGAACCGCTCACCTCTTGTTTCCCCCAACTCCACAGACTATCTAAGCGTGGCAGACCCTGCTCTTTCTTCTGGTGACCTAAGAAGACGAAGTTCAGTAACAGTTGCCGCTGTTCGTAACTAAGTGACGGAATCATCTGCAGTTCGCCGGCAGTGAGCAGTTCGCCGTGACGGTAGCGATAGGCCATGATGTCTTCTACCTGCTGGTCCGACAGGAAGGGCAGGGCCTCCAGTTCCTCACGCGTAGCCTGGTTCAGGTCTAAGGGGTGCTCCGCCAGGTCGGCCAGAGCTTCATAGTTCTCTTCCCATGCTTCTGACTCCAGGTCCTCCACGTCTGAGAGCTGACGAAAGGCTTGTTGCCAGTCATCCTGTGCTTGACAAACGGCTGACGTGCAGAGCAGTAACAAAAGCAAATAGCGTTTCATCCCTGCAAAAGTACTAAAATAAATTAAACATTCAGCATGAAACATTAAACAATTAGCGTTCCTGACTATACTTTCCACAATTTTATTGTACCTTTGTCCCCGAAATGAGCATTCGTAGTATCATATTGTTAGCAAGTCTGCTGCTTTCGTTGACAACTGGGGCGCAGACCGAGCGTGCCCGTCAGGACATGGCCAGTATGGAAAGCTCCCACTTTGTGCCGTTGGTGAAGGTGGGTAAGGTGCTCGAGGGCGGTGACTCTATTCAGTATATGGAAATGTATAACGTCTATGTCTATCCGGAGCTGGAATTCAAGAACGACCGCCAGAAACAGCAATACCTGCGTTTGGTTAAGAATGTCAAGACGGTGCTGCCCATTGCCAAGGAGGTGCGTGCCGTGCTGGTCGAAACGGCAGAGTATCTGGACCGTCTTCCTACCGAGGAGGAGAAGGAAGCCCACATCAAACTGGTGGAGAAGAGCATCATGAAGCAGTACAAGCCACGCATGAAGAAGCTGACTTACTCACAGGGCAAGCTGCTCATCAAGTTGGTCGATAGAGAGTGTAACTCCTCGGCCTACGAGATGATCAAGGCGTTCTTCGGACCCATTCGTTCCGGCTTTTATCAAGCATTTGCCTGGCTCTACGGTGCCAGTTTGAAGAAGGGCTACGACCCCGATGGCGCTGACAAGCTTACCGAGCGCGTCGTGTTGATGGTTGAGGCAGGACAACTGTGATACAAGAAAGAACTATGAGACAAATATTTTATATGTTACTGGCACTTTGCTTACTGACCAGTTGCAAAAGTACCAACAAAAGCCTTCAGGAGGATGACGCGGCACAGGTTGTGGCCGTCAAGTTTGTGGCCGACTCGGCCTTTGCCTATTGTCAGGCTCAGTGTGACTTTGGGCCACGCACTATGAACAGCGAGGCCCACGAGCGTTGCGCTCAGTGGATTAAGCAAAAGTTTGAACAGTTTGGCTGTACGGTCGAGCTGCAGCAGGCTGACCTGCGCGGCTACGATGGCACCATACTGAAGTCAACCAACATCATTGCCCGTACTAAGGGTAGCGTAGGCCCTGCTAAGCGTGATGCTATCTTGGTTTGTGCCCATTGGGACAGTCGTCCTTGGGCTGATAACGACCCCGACGAGGCTAACCACCACACACCGGTTTTGGCTGCCAACGACGGAGCCAGTGGTATTGGCGTCATGCTCGAACTGGCACGCCTCTTTCAGCAGCACGACAGTCTGAAGGTTGATGTCGATTTTGTGTGCTTCGACGCTGAAGACTGGGGCATTCCGCAGTGGAGCAATGCAGCTGACGATGGCCGTTCGTGGGCGTTGGGTGCTCAATACTGGGCAGCCGACTTCGCTCGCCGTACGGCTCAGGGCAGCCAGCCGGCCCATTATCGTTATGGCATTTTACTCGACATGGTGGGTGGCCAGGGTGCTCGCTTCTATCGGGAACTAGGCTCCTTGCAGTATGCCCGCAATGTGGTTGACAAGGTGTGGGCTGCAGCTCGTACAGCCGGTTATGGCAGCTATTTTCCTGACGAAGACGGAGGTGCCATTACCGACGACCATGTGCCCGTTAACCAGGTAGCACTCATTCCCTGTATCGACATCATTTCTTATTACCCCGACTGCCAGCAGAGCTCTTTCGGTCCTACGTGGCATACGGTCAGCGACGACATGAATCACTTGGACCGTTCCACTCTTCAGGCCGTCGGTCAGACGTTGGTTCAGGTGTTATATTCAGAAAACTAAATCAGTAAAAAGAAAAATGAATAATCTGCAACTTATTAAGGATAAGGAGTTCGGAGGCGAGCGCCCGCTGTTTGCCCGCCACGACCTCCGGTTAGAAGGCATCACCATTACCGATGGTGAGAGCGGTATCAAACAGTGTCAGAACATTGAGGCCTACGACAGCCGCTTTTATGGCAAGTACCCTTGGTGGCACGTAGATGGTGCCTACATTGAAAACTGCTACTTTGCGCTGGGTTCGCGTTCTGCCATCTGGTACACGAACCATCTGGTAATGAAGAATTCGCGTATCGACGGTCCGAAGTTCTTCCGCGAGATGGACGGCCTGGAACTGGAGAACGTCAAGATAACCGATGCTGACGAGACCTTCTGGCGCTGCAAGAACGTGAAGGTGAAGAATGTTCAACTGCATGGTGGTACTTACCCGTTCATGTTCTCAGAGAACATTTATGTGGATGGACTGGAGAGCGACTCAAAGTATGTCTTTCAGTACTGCAAGAACGTCGAAGTACACAATGCCAAGATTCTGACAAAAGACTCCTTCTGGGAGTGCGAGAACGTGACCATCTACGACTCTGAGCTTGATGGTGAGTATCTGGCCTGGCACTCCAAGAACGTGCGCTTGGTCAACTGCCACTTGGCTGGCGAGCAGCTGTTGTGCTACACGCTGAACCTCGTGCTGGAGAACTGTACGTTTGACCGCATGTGCGACCGTGTGTTCGAATACTCCACCGTCGAGGCAGACATCCGTGGACATATTGAGAACATCAAGAACCCGACGAGTGGTCACATCACGGCCGACAGCATAGGCAGCATTACCATCGACGAGAACGTGCGCCAACCGAATAATTGCGTTATCAGCCTAAGAGGTGAACAATGAAATACAATTTTGATGAACCCGTCAGTCGCCGGGGCACGAACTGTGTGAAGTGGGATGAAAGGGGCGACAGCGATGTCATTCCCCTCTGGGTGGCCGACATGGACTTCCGTGTGGCTCCTGCCATACAGCAGGCGGTAGAACGCCGTGCTGCGCAGGGTGTGTTTGGCTATACCCACGTGCCCGAGGCTTATTATGCGGCTATCATCAGCTGGTTCCGCCGTCGCCACGGGTGGAGCATTTCGCGCGAGGACATTCTTTATACCACTGGAGTGGTGCCAGCCATCAGTTGCGTGCTGAAGGCGCTGACCATGCCAGGCGAGAAGGTGCTTGTACTTACGCCAGTCTATAACTGTTTCTTCTCGTCTATCAGGAATAACGGCTGCGAAGTGCAGGAGTCACGGCTTGTGGTTCGAGGTTTGAAGTATGAGGTCTGCTGGGACGACTTCGAGGCGAAGTGTGCTGACGAGAAGACGACGGTCTTCCTGCTCTGCAACCCGCATAACCCGGGTGGCAGGGTGTGGACGAGCGACGAACTGCAGCGCATGAACGATATATGCCTGCGTCACGGCGTGCGTGTGGTAAGCGACGAGATACACTGCGAACTCGTCATGCCCGGCCATAGCTTCCAGCCCTTTGCCGCCATCAGTGAGGCCTGCCTCAACAATAGCGTGGTATGTAACTCACCCAGTAAGTCGTTCAATACTGCCGGCCTGCAAGTGGCCAACATCATTTGTCACGATGCAGCCCTTCGTCGGCGCATTGACCGGGCTATTAATATTAATGAGGTGTGCGACGTCAATCCCTTCGGCCCGGAAGCACTTATCGCCGCTTATAACGAAAGTGAAGACTGGATAGACCAGCTTTGTCTTTATGTCAAGGGAAACTATGACGCCTTGTGCCGTTATTTTGCCGAGCGGTTGCCTCAGCTGAAGGTGATGCCCATGGAGGGCACTTACTTGGTGTGGGTTGATGTCAGCGGCTTGGGCCTGCCGAGTGATGCCGTAGCCGAGCTGCTTTATGACAAAGGCCGTGTCTGGGTATCGAGTGGCACCATCTATGGTCAGGAGGCTGGCGAAGGCTACATCCGCCTGAACCTGGCCTGTCCGCGAGCGCTGCTCATGGAGGGCCTGGAGCGTATGGCCAGTACTCTGAAAGCCTTATGAGCCTTATGGGCCCTATGAGCCTTACAGGCCCTATTAGCCCCATGAAATAAAAAAAACAATAAGACAATGAACGAAAAAGAAAGAATGGAGCTGCCTGAAAACGCGTTCAGGGAGCTCAAGGACGGTGAGGAGTACCAGCCAGTCATGCCGTCCGACAAGGTGTTCCCCGAAGTCAATCTGTGGACGGTGTCCTGGGGCATCGTCATGGCAGTCGTCTTCTCAGCAGCTGCCGCCTACTTGGGTCTGAAGGTTGGTCAGGTGTTTGAGGCCGCCATCCCCATTGCTATTATCGCCGTCGGCGTGTCAGCCGCAGCCAAGCGCAAGAAGGCGTTGGGCGAGAACGTCATCATTCAGAGCATTGGTGCCTGTTCGGGTGCCGTGGTGGCCGGTGCCATCTTTACGCTGCCTGCCATCTATATTCTGCAGGCCAAGTACGGGTTCGACGACGTAGCCTTTTACAAGATGTTCCTTGCCTCGCTTCTGGGTGGCATTTTAGGCATCCTGTTTCTTATTCCCTTCCGTAAGTACTTCGTCAAGGACATGCACGGCAAGTACCCCTTCCCCGAGGCAACGGCAACCACCCAGGTGCTCATGTCGGGCGAGAAGGGCGGTTCGCAGGCCAAGCCTCTGCTTATTGCGGGACTGGTGGGCGGTCTTTATGACTTTGTGGTCTCTACCTTCGGCCTGTGGAACGAGGTGTTTACGTCGCGCATGGTGGCCGGTGGCCACTGGCTGGCCGACAAGGCCAAGCTGGTGTTCTCGCTGAACACGGGAGCCGCTGTACTGGGCTTGGGCTACATTATAGGCCTGCGCTATACGCTGATTATCTGCATTGGCTCGTTGGCCGTTTGGTGGCTCCTCGTGCCGGGCATGGCACTGATTTTCGGCGACACGGTGCTCAACACGTGGGACCCCGCCATTACGACAGCCGTGGGCGACATGTCGCCAGAGCAAATCTTCAAGGCTTACGGCAAGAGCATCGGCATTGGTGCCATTGCCATGTCGGGTGTCATTGGCATCATCAAGTCGTGGGGCATCATTAAAAGTGCCGTGGGCTTGGCTACGAAGGAGATGAAGGGCGGCGCTGCCGACACATCAGCCGCGCAGAAGCGCACGGAGCAGGACCTCTCGTTCCGTTTCATTGCCATTGCAGCTATTACGGCCATTATCTGCACCTTCCTGTTCTTCTGGTTCGGCGTGATGGAGGGCAACATGGTCTTTGCCCTTGTGGCCATTGTGCTGACCATTGTCATTGCCTTTCTTTTCACCACGGTGGCAGCTAATGCCATTGCCATAGTAGGCTCAAACCCCGTCAGCGGCATGACGCTCATGACGCTCATCCTGGCCTCAGTGGTCATGGTTGCCGTAGGCCTGAGCGGCGTCAGTGGTATGATAGCGGCCCTCATCATGGGTGGCGTGGTGTGTACGGCACTCTCGGTGGCCGGTTCGTTTATTACCGACCTGAAGATTGGTTATTGGCTTGGCACGACGCCTAAGAAGCAGGAAACGTGGAAGTTCCTGGGCACGCTGGTATCTGCCGCTACGGTGGTGGGTGTCATGATGGTGCTCAACCAGGCTTACGGCTTTGCTTCGGGCAAGCTGGCCGCTCCGCAGGCTAACGCCATGGCGGCAGTCATCGACCCGCTCATGAACGGCGTGGGCGCTCCCTGGCTGCTTTATGCCATTGGTGCTGTGCTGGCCGTGGTGCTGACGCTCTGCAAGGTGCCGGCCCTTCCCTTCGCCTTGGGTATGTTTATTCCCTTAGAGCTGAACACGCCGCTCGTGGTTGGCGGACTCATCAACTGGTTTGTGACCACCCGCTCGAAGGATGCTGCCGTCAATAAGGAGCGCGGCGAAAAGGGCAACCTCATTGCCTCGGGCTTCATAGCCGGTGGCGCGCTGATGGGTGTGGTAAGCGCCATTCTGCGCTTTGCCGACGTGAAGTTCGACTTCGAGACCTGGTGGCAGAACCCGCTGTCAGAGTGGCTGGCGCTGGCTGCTTACCTGTTGCTCATCTGCTACTTCATCGTAGCTACGAAGAGCAAGCCGACGATGGCAAAACGATAGAGAAAGATTATTTGAGACTGATGCGGCCGGTCTCGCTAATGACGATGGGGCTTCCCTTGATGTCGGCGAGCGTCAGGTTGCGAATTTCGCGGGCCACGCTGTGAGTAGTGTCACGGCGTGGTCCTTTTCCTTTCTGCTGGATGAAGGAGTGAATCTGTCCTTGCAGGAACGAGCCGTCAGAGAGAATCTTGATTTCCACTACCGGAGCATAGCCCGTAACGCCCGTCAGGTTCATGCCGTAGGGCGTACAGAAGTTGCCAAGGCTGTAGGCAATGAAGCGGCCTTTATACACCTCCATGCAGCGCACTACGTGAGGGCCGTGCCCATAGACCACGTCGGCGCCGTTGTCAATGCAGAAGTGTGTAAACGTGCGCAGGTCGCCACGGTCCTCGCCTAAGAAGAACTCGTGGCCTTGGGGCAGGTGGGTGTGTGTGCGGCCTTCAGCACCGCCGTGGAACGATACTACCAGTACGTCACACTTGGGGCGCAGTTCGTCCAGTATGGCTTTCACCTTGTCCAAGTTGTTATGCTTCAGTGTGTAGCTGTTGTGTCCGAAGGCACAGATGCCGTACTTCACGCCGTTCCGCTCTACAATGGCCGAATGGGCGCGGCCCTCTATGCCGCAGTATTTGATGTCCAGCTGGTCGAGCGTCTTTTCTGTTTGCTCTATACCGAACTGTCCGAAGTCGTTGGCGTGGTTGTTGGCCATGCTCAGGAAGTCGTAGCCAGCCTCGGTCAGTCGTGGTCCGAACTTGGTCGGGGTGCGGAAAGCGTAGCAGTGCGGTCCGGGCTTCTTCTTGGTGGTGCCGCCGTCGCAAAGCGTGCCTTCCAGGTTTCCCACGGCCAGGTCGGCCCGTAGGGTGATGTCCTTGGTGTCGCTGAATATGTCGCGACCGTCGTTCGGAGGCAGTTGGGTGCTGGGGAACGTGGTGCCCATCATGATGTCGCCCGTCATGGCGATGGTCAGCGTGTCTTTAGCCGATGGGGGGAGCGTGTCTTTACCCGATGTGGAAACCGTCGGGCGCTGTGGCTGCGCTGGCGGGGGTGGGGTGGTTGACGAACAGAGGCTGTTCAGCGACAGCACGGATGCTAATACCAGGAGAAATGATTTCATGCTTATTTTATTACTTAGGTTATTTTCAGATGTCCTTTCTGTAGCAGCGGTGGCGGCGGTGCTGGCGCGACTCTAAGTACTGCCAGTGGCTCTGCACGCCCGTGTTGGTCTCCATCTGCTGCATGGCCTCGGCCCACTTGAAGCCGTAGCGTTGAAACTGCTGGATGAGGTCGTTGAATATCAGGGCGTTGGCACCCTTGGAGCGGTACTCGGGCAGTACGCCGATGAGCAGCAGATCGACCGTGTCGGTCTTGTGCCACTTGATGGCTTTCAAGACGCGCCACCACGTCAGCGGCCAGAGGCTGCCGTTATGGCTCTTCTGCATGGCCCGTGCAAACGAGGGGAAGGTAATGCCGAAGCCCACCATGCGGTCGTCCGCGTTACCATCCACCACGGCGGTCACCAAGTTCAGGTCGGCCTTCTTGATGTAGGCATCGACCAGTACGTCTATCTGCCGCTCGCTCAGGTGCGAGTAGCCGTAGAGGTCCTTGTAGGTTTCGTTAATCATGCGGAACACCTCGCGGCCGTAGCCTTCGTCTATTAGTTCGTGGCGCGTAAATTTATGCACCCTGAGGTTGTAGCGCTTTTGTATCATCTCAGACAACTTGGCAAACTTCTCGGGCACTACGTCGGGTATCTTCACGTGGTACTCCACGTAGTCGTTGTCCTTCTGCCAGCCGCCCATCTGCTCCATGTGGTGCGGGTAGTACGGGTAGTTATAGTTAATGTAGGTCGTGGCCAGTTCGTCGAATCCCTCCACCAGCATGCCCTCGCGGTCCATGTCGGTAAAGCCGAGCGGTCCGGCTATTTCGTTCATGCCCTGATCTTTGCCCCACTGCTCTACGGCGTGGAGCAAGGCTTCAGACACTTCAGGGTCGTCAATGAAGTCGAACCAACCAAAGCGCACCAGCTGTCGGTTCCAGCGCTCGTTGGCCCGCTTGTTGATGATGGCGGCCACGCGGCCGACGGGTTTGCCGTCGCGGTAGGCCATGAAGTATTGTGCGTCGCAGCACTCGAACGAGGGGTTCTTTTTAGGGTTTAGTGTGTTCCATTCGTCAAAAAAGAGAAACGGCACGGCGTGCTCGTCGCCGCGATAAAGGTCATAATAGAAATTGATGAACTGCCTTAGGCCGCGTTTATCGTTAACCTTCTTTATTTCTACAGGTGTCATTTGTCTCATAGTTCTTGCCTGCAAAGGTAGAAAGTTTCCTTGAAACGACAAAGAATAACGGCACAAATTTTACAGCTTTGTGCAAAAATCCCACAACCGTCGGTAGAAGGGGTGATGCGTCAGCGTCAGCGCGTTGCCAATGATGATGAGCTTCATGCGTGCGCGGGTCATGGCTACGTTCATTCGCCTCAGGTCGCGCAGGAAACCAATTTGCCCTTCGTCGTTGGAGCGCACGAGCGATACGACGATGACGTCGCGCTCCTGTCCCTGAAAGCCATCAACGGTGTTCACCGTGATGAGCCTGCGGAAGGGCTTGAAGTACTCGCGCTTCATGAGCATGCGTCTGAGCAGCTGCACCTGTGCCCGGTAGGGTGAGATGATGCCCACGTCGATGCGCTCGTCTAAGAGGCGCTGCTTGCCTATGCGCTCAAAGTATTGTTGCAGCGTGTCGAGCGTCAGTTCGGCCTCGGCCGTGTTGATGCGCGAGGAGTTGAGCAGGCTCTCCCCCGTCTCCTCTAAGCTTTTCCACTCTATGGCCTTGTCCAGGTCAAGAATGCTGCGGTATTTCACTTCTGGTGCCGACTCCACCTGTCCGTCGTAGAAATAGTCGCTGGAGAAACGCATGATGTCCTCGCTCATGCGGTACTGAATCTTGAGCAGCGTCACCGTTTCGGGGTGAGTCTCGACCAGTCGCTCCATGAGCGTCTTGCCCAGTCCGGCCTTCAGGGCAGCGATGCTCTTCACCGTAGGCGGCAGCTGACAGTGGTCGCCGGCCAGCACCACGCGTCCCACGCGGCGCAGCGGAATCCAGCAGGCTGCCTCCAGGGCTTGGGCTGCCTCGTCAATGAACAGCGTGCCGAACTTTTTTCCGTCCAGCAGCCAGTGGGCAGAGCCTACGAGTGTGCAGGCTATGACGCGTGCCTCGCTGAAGAGTTCCGTATTGATGCGGATTTCCAGTTCGGTGGCTCGGCTTTTCAGGCTTTCCAGCTTCTGGTGGTACCCGTCGGAGAGCCTTCGGGAACGGTGGGCACGGAGGTCGCGTATGGCCTTGCGCAAGGACCATAGCTGCGGGTAGTCGGGGTGTGCCTCGAAGCGCCTCTCGTAGGTAAAGGAGAGCATCTTGTCGTTGACCCTTGTGGGGTTGCCCAGCCGGAGCACGTTGATGCCCCGATCGACGAGCTTTTCCGAAATCCAGTCAACCGCCATGTTGCTCTGCGCACACACCAGCACCTGCGGCTCGCGCATGAGCGTCTCCCTGATGGCCTCTACCAGTGTAGTGGTCTTGCCGGTGCCCGGCGGTCCGTGGACGATGACCACGTCCTTGGCGCGCAGCACTTCGTTGACGGCCCGCTCCTGCGTGGGGTTCAGGTAGGGGAATCGCATGTCGCTGAAGGTCAGCGTCTCCGCCTTACGGTTCGAGTAGAACAGGTCGCGCAGGTAGGCCAGCCGTCCCTTGGCGCGAAGGGCTCGGTCCAGTGCGTCGAACATGCAGCGGTAGCTCGTCTCGTCGAACGACAGCTGTACGCCCAACTGTCCGTCGGTGCGCTCCAGGTCGAGCAGTCGTCCGCTGTCGGGCAGGGTGATGACCATCCTGTCGCCATCGACGTAGCTTACTTGGGCGGTGAAGTTCAGGTAGTGGGGCTCCTGGGGCTTCTGGGGCTCCTGGGGCTCATAAGAAAAGAACACCACCGGCCGGCCGAACTCGAAGCTGTGCTCAACGTCGGTGTCGGCCTCACGGTGCAGCTCGACGGCCAGCTGGTTCATGGAGTTGTAGTACGAGCGGCTCATGCGCACGGGCCACCAGGCCTCGCCGCGCTTTACCTTCCGCTCGATGCCCGCTTCTTCGGTCTGTCGGCGGAAGGTTTCCTTCTCCGTGTTGTACTCTAACTGCAGCAGCAGCCGCTGGCGTGTCAGTGCTTCTGTGGCGTTCATCTTAGTGTGTTCATCCAGTCAAACAGCTCGTCGAGTGCGTAGTCGCCGCTGTGACCACGGTTCCAGGGCAGCAGGAAGTCAACCTCCTTGCCGCCGTTCTGTAGCTTGACGGCCAGCAGGGTGGGCACGGCCAGTGACGTGTCGCGGTCGCGTGCGCCGTGACGAATGTACCAGTGGTTAGCCACGGTGGCTCGTTCGTCGCCGATGTAGTTCATGGGGTTCATCAGCGGAATGATGATGCCCGCCTCGCTCTCCATGCTGAAGGCGGGTGGCGTCTTCAGGGGCTGGGTGGTGACCACGTAGTTCAGGTAGGTCTCCATGTCCAGGTTGACGATGTACTCGCCCTGCTCACGTTTGGGCATGTGTGCCGGTGGTCGGTTGCGGCTCAGCCGGCGTGCCACGGCCTGCAGGCGGTCGTCGTCCCCGCCGTTCACGGGAGGCGGCATGAAGCTGGCCGGCTCGCTGAAGGTGAAGCCTACGCTGTCGGGAATGTCGGCTCCGGCGTTTTTCGCCCGCTGGGCACTCTTCATGACGAGTCGCTTCAGGTAGCTGCGCAGTTTGTCGGCCGTCAGGGGTGTGCCGTCGTCGGGGTTCTTCAGGTTGAGGCTGTCTATGTAGGCAGGGTACTGGTCGGCCAGCGTGTTGCTCAGCAGGGCCTGCTCCTCAGTGACGGGTCGCGTGCGGTTGTTGGTGCAGTTGTAGAGCCACTCGTAGGCCATGTCGGCATGGTCCAGGTCGGTGATGGGGCAGAAGCACACCGAGGCAAAGACGTCGTCGCGCTCGTCGGCTGCCCCCATGGCCTTGAGCAGCGGCTCGTAGTCGGGGTGATTGCCCGTAGCCCCCAAAAGGGCCGACATGGCTCCGCCGGCACTCGTGCCGTCGCTGATGATTCGGTCGGCCGAACCGGCCATATTCCGGTCGAAGAGCCTGAGGTAGCGTACGGCGGCTTTCAGGTCGAGCAGTCCGGCCGGGGCCCGTCCGGTCTGGACGGTCTGTCCCTGCCGCTCGACGGTCGAGTTGCGGCCTCGCGCTCCGGGAATGGCTACCACGTAGCCCTCCTTCAGGGCGCGTCCTGTAGCGTCGGCCGGCTGCGGCTCGCCAGCTGCGGCCGCCATGTAGCCGCCCACGTAGTTGCGCATGAGGATAGGCGTCTGCTGCGTGGCACCCTGAGGCACATAGACGTTCATAAACTGGTAGGCCGAGTCCTCCACGTTCGCCACGTAGTAGAGCCGCTCGAAGGCCGTGTAGCTGACGGCCTCGCCGTCAGGCATGATGAGTGTGCGCTGCTCGCCTCGGCCGGGGTCGAAGGTCAGCTCCTGGCCCTCCGTGGGCAGGCTGAAAGCGAGCAGCAGAGCCGTCAGGCCCCTTGCGCCGTGGCGTGCTATAATCTTTAAGTCTGTCTGTTTCATCCTTGACGTTTCTTTTTTGTTTTAGCCGTGCAAAGTTACGAAATCTGGCCCAAAACCAAGGCCCGTCAGTGTTTTTCGGGCCTAAAATTAACCGAAGTTAACGTTGCCGGCCAGCCGCTTTGCCCGCCTTGGACTGACGGCGCGTGGCGGACAAAATCACCACTTATAGCAACTCTCAATTGTCGATGGGCTTCTACCTCCTCAGTCGTAGGCTAACGCTCTCTATGAGCGTCGTATGCTACAAAGATGAAACAGACCATCTTACAAATCACGAAGAAAAGGGCAAAAAAGGGATCAGTC
>ODAJ011972698.1_pt1 | contig 14788 bp, 16 predicted proteins | sample 1539241 | NCBI WGS metagenome assembly ODAJ01 (sample SAMN02144231, study PRJEB22623) | gut metagenome | biome: sheep rumen | host: Ovis aries | place: New Zealand
TGCTGTATCGGGGAAGATAGCTCCTGAGGATATAAAGAAGATAGATTTATACGCTGAGACGACAGTGGAAGGGTCTGGTTATAGCGGAAGGCTGATTTTCTCCAGTGCAGGTTTTATCACTCCTGTGGAGAAAGATGGAAGCACCGAGTTTAGGATAATCTCCTTCTCTGGTTTTGAGGATTTTGTGAAGACAGCATTAGATATGACCCCTGTTGCTCAGAAAGCCACGAAGAGGTATCCGTTTAGCATAGTGACGGACTGTTGGAGACTCGTTTCATCTCAGTTCCGATATGACTTTTATGACGGAAACTTATTCAAGGATACTCGCTATACGACTTTAATAGGGCGGAGTCATACTTGGGGTTCACCTGATAACACGTCTGATGCTGCCACACGTCGTTGCTCTTTATTCAGAGGAAATGGGAGCGTGTTGCGAGCTGCCTTGGTTATTATAAATCAGGCAAGACAGTTCGGAGATGACTGGAGTGCTGTTCTTGACCGCTGTGTTTACTTGGCGGACAAATCTGATGTACCTCTTGGGTCAGTTTGTTTCAATAAGGGTGGCTGGAGAAACCACGAAACAAATAAGGATATGCAGGTCGCTTTCTTGCGTATGCTCGCAGCCATCGAAGCTGTAGATGAGAAGTTCTGTTTCACTCTCGTGGTTGACCAAGGAAAGACAAAGGCTGAGCTTTTGCAGATGTAAGATGAGGTGGACGGTTATGAGAGAAGTACCTACTGTAGTAAAACGAATGACACTGGCTCGAGATTTCAGTCGAGGAGAACTGGGAAAGTTCGAGGAGATTCAGAAGTTAGGTTATAATGGGATAGTTTATCAGGCTTCTGATGAGGAAATTTGTAAGTTGTATGAGAAGGTGTATGGAGGTGGAGCTGCCAAGGAGTCAGCCGACTCTTGCACTACTGATTCGTCTTCTGCCCTCGCCTCTTTACCCAAGCACGTGCTGGCTGAGGAGTTGCAGGGAATACTGTCGAGAAAGTGGGAGAGCGAAGTATATCCTTCTATACAGGCGATTGGTAAGGGGTATAGTCGTAAGGTTAAGCACGTGGGACGTTCATTCCTGCCTGTGGCAGCCTCCACAATAAACTTCGCTGAGACGGTTACGGTTACGGACATAGAAAATACTGCTGCTTTTCTGGACAACTGTGCTGAGAAGATTATAGCTGAGGTTCTTGCGGAAGTGGAAATAGATATTCATAGAGAAATTCCTATGAACGATATGGAGGCGATAGCCCTGCTACCCCTTCTCGTTTCTTATAGCGACCAGGGTATATACGAGGCAGAGAGACTTTTCGGGAATACGGCGGACGGGCAGTCCTGTATGCGACTTACTAAGACAGGAGAAGGCTTTGTTCGCCAGCCCGCTTTGAGTTCTGTAGCTTTGGCTAAGTTAAATGCACACGGCGGTTACGTTGATATGCCTGATGGAAGGCGTCAGTGGACAAATGATGCCAGTATGGAAATAACGGGGCTTAATAAGTTGTCCCTTGGACTTGAATATGCCCCGATTAAGGGAGACCCACTTCACGTGCTGTATGTGAGTATTCCTGTGTTAGAATCTGGTGTGAGTTCCAGTGATGCTCTCAGCTTAATGCACGATAAGAACAGGTGGGAGGCTGAAAATGTAGAGGAGGTAATGCAGGAGTTTAAGAAATACTGCCTTGCCAAGAAGCCTGTTTATGGGAAGAGAATCCTGCTTCCAGTTACTGTCGGTGAGGGTATTCGAATCTGTGAATTACTCGGGGATGATACGTTGTGCTTGATACGTGGTATTGGAACTTACGGGGAACTGCGAAAAGCACTCGTGGCTGTGCAGGAACATAAAGACAATCTGTGGGAAGTAACGCACTCCTTGATGGAATCAGGTGCCGTTATGTTACGTGGCTAATGGAGGTAGGCATATGTCAGTTGATTTGCGTTATTATAATTCAAGAACTAAGGGCTTTTACATATACACAAAGCCACACAATAATGAGAAGATGAAGCGTCGCCGAGAGGTGAAGCGTGTAGATGAATTCTGCCAGGATGGTTATTCGGAATTCTGCGAGTATGTGAATATAGGTTGGGTAGGTAGGTGGATGAGTGCTGTACTGGACGCTGGTGCAGACGAGTTTACTTACAATGTTTTTACGAATGTGTATGTACGTACGGGGCAGCACGCAACATACTGTGCTTCCGTGGCAGGTATAGATTTTGCACCTCTGACAGCAGAATCTTCGAAGATGCTGTCTGCGAGTGATAAAGCTATAATCACAACTCTGGCGAAGAAAAAGGACGTACGTGTAGTGATTCCTGATAGCAGGCACTCGCTTGGGTTGAAGCTAACAGGCTGTGCTACGTACGAGGAGGCTAAGTCTAAGGGCTTTTATTTGAAGGCGACTCCTATGCGTCTAAATAAGGTAGTAGGTGTTAAGAGCATTCTTCTTGGGGGTAACTTGCTGAAGGTGATGCGTGACCTCGACACAAAGTTTGCAGAGTTTGAGGTACCGACGTACTTAGACTACGCTCCGCTTGTTGAAAGTCTTACTGGGAGAACGCTTTTGTGCTCGCAGGGTGAGGCAGAGGAGTTGATTGCTATGTATCCTGCCTTTGCTGATATATGTCAGATTACAGAAGTTCCTGACGTCGTTAGTGACTATGAAGGCGGGGAACTAATGAATATGATGGCGGGCGGTGAGGTTGCCAGTACAGGCGGTGTCAGAGAGAAACTTATGAGATTAAATCGTTTCGCATTCTATTTTACACTGGGCTTTAATAGCGGAGTTATGGAGAATGCGGAGTTGCTGAGCTCTTGGCGTAAGACTACTTCTGACAAGGACTATATGTTCGTGGTGGATAATAAGCTGCCGTTGACGGACTTGAAAAAGATAGACATTTATGCGACTTGCGACGTATCTACTCTTGAGGGTGATATTACTCTGTACTTCACAAGTGCGGGCTTTGGTGTTAAGCCGCAGGCGGGAGCTACTGAGATGGAGATGATACCTTACTCAGAATTTGTCTCCTATATGTTATCTAAGACGTCATACGTATTGGGTTCACTTGGCAATAAAGAGAAGTATCCGTTTAGTGAGGCTTTGAGTGCTGCTAAGGGGAACTACTCTAAGGCAGCTTCAGATGGTTGGGGCGACGCTCGTTACGACACTATTTACGGGCAGTGGACGAAGTGGATGAGGTGGAATGAAAGGCGTGATAACCCTGCGGAGTATGCTCTTAGAGAAGCGAGACGGTCGTTCTTTGATGGGATGTCTATAGTGCAAGACTACATTGGGCTTTACTTCAAGAAATACGGCAAGCCCGTGAAGAAGACTTCTTCGTGGAGTGCTCCAGACCAGTACAATAATGAGAATGCTGTTACTGACAAGTTGATAGAGCGTTTTGAGCTCTTTAGGGCTAAAATAACGGATGTAACGATGAAGCAGGGCTGTTTAAGTAAGGAACAGTCGGAGGACTTCCTGAAGTGTCTTGTGATGATAGAGACATTAGATAAGAATTGTGGATGGAGAATTTGTTCTGACCAGAAGGTCACTAAGTCTGAGATATTAGGTAAGTAATGGGAGGTAAGTCGAGTGAAGGCAAAGTGTTCAGAAAGATTTTTGAGGGGATGTTTGTGGGGAGTCAGGAAACTGAAGGAGGAAGACCAGATTGATATAGTCCTTCGTCGTGCCTGCCAGAAATTACGCATTAACACGCAACAGGGTTGCTTTACTGACCCTGATATTACGAAGAAGTACATCGAAAGATGCTATGGACAGGAGACGTGGGATGCTGTAAGAAAGGAGATAGCTGAGGCAAGTGCCATAGGGGAGACCACGCTTCTCCTTGAGGAGTTTGCTTTCGGCTCCACTTTGCCACAGGACATTGCCTTATTGAATGATATTTTCAGTGTTGACACGGAAGGAGCAAAATATCAGCGGACGGATATTAAGCCTCAGTTATTCAAGCACGGTAAGCGGAATGCCTCAGGGCTTCGTAATACATTTGCGTGTCGTACGGGTCGTGGCTGGGTCATAGCAGAGTACAACGCTGCTTGCAAAGATGCGATACGTGGGGGCGTGCCCGTTGAGGCTCCGTATAGCTGGTTTTCCAAGGAGTTTAAGCGAATAACAACTGAACCGTTGTCTATGCCTGTGTATACGGAACTGGTTGACGGGGTACCTAAGCCATTAAGTACAGAGCCCACGGATTTGACTACTATGATGATAACGCACCACGGGTATGCCGCAGGTATCTACGACATTATGTGCCACTTGATTACGAGAAGGATTATTCCTGATTTTGAGGATAATGTCAGAGCACGCTGGCATAACGTATGGTACTTCTATTCAAATTTGTATCCGTTGTCCCAGTCTATGATAGCTCAGTTTGCTTCTGTGTCACCTATAGAGGTTGTGTATGCCGAGGTTATGAAGAAATTCGCTGCACACCGTAAGCAGCGTATGCTTAGACTTACGTATGATGTTACAGATAAGCTGGATAAGATAGTGGCTTCCGACCCTGTAGTTAGGGAGGCTATTGTGTCGGGAGTTAAGTCGGACGACTATCGTTTAGGCTGCGAGATGCTCGAGGTGCTTGTTAGAAATGGTAGTCTGCTGGTGCAATTATTTGGTAGCGAGGATGCTGAGGCTCTGAGAAAATCTTTTAGAGGTGTTTTCAGAACTTACTGCTACACAGATTTCTCACTGGAGACCCTGCCAAACTACGTAGTGTGCTCTAAGCACGAGGCGGATATTTCACCTTATATGCTGGAGTATCCTGAGATAGCTTTGAAGGGTGTTGCGGTAGTTACCCCAAAGAATTACAACCCTTATGCCAAGTATGGGGTGCACGAGTATCTTTTGCTGAATGACGCTTTAGATGGGGAAGCCCTCGTTAGGGCAATCACTGATGTGCAGCCTTCTTCGAAGATAAAGCTGATTTATGTTGGTACCGAGAGCCAGCCTAAGATTCTGGTGCGGGATAAAGAGAGTGCAGAGATGCTAAAGGCTAACCTTGAGATATTTGACTTTGCTCAGAGAGGCTTTACGACCTTGACGGATGAAGCATTTAGAACAAGTGAGGTAAACACAAGTGGAATGCTGACGAACTTAATCGGCAGTACGGATTTGCTTGGCGGCTCTATGCCTCAGGAAGAGATGGAGAGCTTACGTGCCGCAGATTGTATGGTATCGTGGACACTGATTTATGATGCTATGCGACTGGCGTGCGATACAGATGACAGCTTAACACTGATACGAATGGACGACCCTGCAAGCTATAAGAGGAAAGATTTTCACACACCGCCTTATCCGATGATAAGTAGTTCAAGAACTCCTACGGATGCGATACCTATTGGGGCTACGGCTCCATTAACGCTGACGAGGCTGCGTCCCTTCTATGTAATGACGACGAATTTTGATAGCTATTACGGGCTCAGTTCTTTTGGAGGGGCAGAGATTATAGTGGATAGTGAGACAAACAAGCCTCTCCTGCTTAAGAAAAGCCTCTTTATGCTGGCACTTGGCTTGGATAAGGAATGGATACGTGAGTGCGTGAAGAAGGGGCTGCCGTCGTACTTAAGTCACTATCAGTCGGCTATGGCGTCTCTTAGAGTGTCTGATATGTGGGGTGAAGGAGTAAATGTGGTACGTGCGAAGTTGGAGAATCACGAGATTCAGATAGCCCCTATATCCTTACATAATTTGCGTACACATACCGTAGATGAGTTATACAAGGCGGCTGAGCGGTTAACTTGGAGTGCGAGTGGTCTATGGGAAGTCCGTCGACTTGTTTTTAGGGAGGATAGTTCCGAATGAGGGTAGCGTATGTTATAAAAGTAATGCGGGGTGGGGCGTGCCTTGGGTACCTAAGAAAAGCGGGTTGTCGAAGCAAGTCTCTCCAGACAACAAATTTTATTCACAAGGCGAGAGGATTTACCTCGGATAGGACTTTGTGCAATGAAATATTGAAACTATCGGAAACCTTTAAGGGTAGCGGGTATTCTTTTGAAGGTGCAATGACAAGAGAGGAGTGATGCAGTGTGGCGAAGGAACGGGCTCATATAATGGTAATTTCTATTACGGGTGTTCCGCTTGGGTACATTCGTAGTGTAAGTTGGACGACTCATAAGTTCATTATGACCGAGTCAAAGATGCAGGCGAAAGGTTACGCATCAGGGAGAACAATCCAGACGGAGATTGCGAGGTTGAAAGCAACCTTCGGAAGTCAGGGTTTTGACTTCATATATGATTGAGAAGAAAAAGTCGGATGATTTTTGAAAAAAGTCGTCCGACTTTTGTATTAGTTTAGAAGCGATGACGCCTGCACAGTGCAGGCGAGCTAAAAATGATAAGGAGGAAATTTTATATGGCACGTGTTACTACAAAGCCTACAAATGCTGCTGTTACTGCAAAACCGCAGCGTGCTGCTGGTATCAGATTGGCGGACGGCTCTAAGCTCGTAGGTGTCCTTTTTGGGTCTGATATGACTACAGTTCTCGGTTTTGTGCTTCAGAATGCACAGGGAGGTAACTCTATTGAGACTGTGGCAGACTTTTCTAAGAAGGTGAGAATTGGGGACTACGTAGACGCCTATGGACGTTGCGTACCTAAGAAGCTCAGAGAGTTTCAGGCAAGAGACGGGCATAGCCTTCCTTTCTCGAGAGTTCTCAAGACAGACAACAATACTGGCATTAAGCCCGACCCTAAGACAATTACGGTTGAGGTAATCAACCAGTTGCTCTCTGCCTGTGCTTTTGCACCTATGCCTGACTATGCTATGGTACAGAGCGTTATTCGTAGAGCAAGCACTACAGCGGACGCTGAGGCTGGCTCTTGTGTGGATAGCGAGGGCTTGATGGGTCTCGCTTTGCTCTTGCACTATCCTGATATGAAGAGGAAGAAGAGGGTGAAAGACCCTACTGGGCAGGTTAGGTCTGTTCCTATTACAGTGAAGGAGCACACTATCAAGAAGTTCTTGCCTGCTTATGATGCGTACAGCTTACCTTTTGAGGTAAAGAAGTATGCTGTTAAGCGTACTGCGGTTAAGACGGCTCTTGGAGCGACTACACCGCTTTACAATTACTATGTATCCATTAAGAAAGAGGGCTTGCCTCTTTGCAACTCGAACAATCCTACTGACATCGAGAAGGCGACTACGCTTCTTCAGAAGGAAGCAGCTGCTGGTTACAGCCCTGCTTTTGACCCTGAGCTTGTTCAGGCTATGTATTTGCAGCAGGATGACATCGACAACTTCCGTAAGAATGGTGTCTTTATCAAAGGTGCTGGAGCAGCTGCCCCTGTGTCTGCAATAAAGTCTGATTTCACGACTACGGACTTGTTCGACTTTGACTCTGAGGAAGAGGTTGCTGCTCCTGCGGCAGCTCCTGCAAAGGCTCCTGCGGCTACTGAGAAGGTTGAGTCCGTTGGCGACGCTCCTTCTGCGGATGTTTCCGAGGATGTAGCTATTGCTGGTGGAGGCGAGATTGCAGAAATGTCGGAGGCTTCGGATGAGGGTATCGGTAACGCTTTTGACGGCGTAACTATTCTCGACGCACCCACAGTAGGTTCTGATGGTGACCTGTCTACTCCTATTGATAGGGGTGTTACGCTTCCGAGCACTGTTATGAATCCTGGATTGTTTGATGCAAACAGTGCGAAGATTCTTGCAGAAGCTCGTTCTCGCTGGGATGCTCTTTGCACAAAGATGCGTGCTGCTGCGGATGCCATTTGTGATGGGGTAGACTATACCTATGATGACAAGAACAAGTCTCTCGGGGCTCCTGTAGCTTATATGGGCAACGACAAGATTTGCTACGAGGATAAGGGTGCTCGCCGTGCAGAGCTTGTGTTCGGTGACACTAAGAAGGGTACCAAGTATCCTTTGCTTACATTGAACTCTATCAATGTAAAGATTTACCGTAAGTTTTATGCGGCATTTATGGATGGTGTTGAGAACATCCCTGTGGAAAGCAGCTTGTCTTACGATACGGTGACGCTTTATGCCTTTGATGGAAAGCCTAAGGGTGCTGCGGGATTCGGCATAGACTTGCCTACTGGGGAACATTTCACCTCCAGCGATATTCACAAGGAACTTAAGGCTATTGCTGAGCTTATGCACTCTCTTGGAGATGATGCGGTTCAGACAAACCTTACACGTACTTTCTTGAATGCTGGACTTGCTGCTACTTGGCGTCAGGCTATCAAGGAGAAGAGAAGAGAGCTTGGGCTTAACACGGCAGCTGTTGCTAAGTCAAAGTCTATGGAGCTTCGCATTACAGAGATGGTGAACGCTAAGCTGGGAAGTGCTGAGGATGCTAAGGAACTTTTGACTATTGTGCTCGATATGGCATTTGCCAATAACTCGGTCGACAATTTCAACGGAGGAACTATTCCTTACGACCCTGTGACGAGTGAGTACCGTGGTGGAAAGGGTACTACCTACTCTGAGTGGGAGCTTGGCAAGACTGTAGCCAGAACTGTAGATGATATAACTGCCGAGGATGCCAACACTGCTGGTTACAAGGCTTCTACATCGAAGCAGGTACAGGCTTACATTGCAGAGCTTCGTACACGAGAGGGTGGAACTCCTTGGGACGTTGATAAGCGTGTTGCTGCTGTAGCTGAGATGGTGGCTAAGAAAGAGGTGGAAGACCTTAAGGAAACTACGGAAACTACGCCTGATTTCGACTGGGGCTCTTATGAGGTTCTTAAGGCTGCCGCATTGGCTAAGACGGGTAAGGAGCAGATTGGTAAGTCTCAGTCTGTCAAGTCTTCAAGCTCTGACTACGCTTTGTCCTTCGATATGCACCTCGGTGCTGAGGATATTGCAGGTATGCAGGCTTCGGGTATCGCACTCAGTGAAGAGAGTCCTGTACTCGTAAATGCAGCTGCTAAGCTCGACAGTAATGTTCAGGCTATGGTGCTCTGGCTCCTGGCTACGGTAGGCGTAGGTGACAACACTAACGACGGACTTCAGTTTGTTGGCGGTGACGAGTCTATGGCAGGTCTTTGGACTGACAAGTCTAAGGCAGCAAGAGCGGGTGCCGCTACACATACAAGCACATACGAGTATGTTGCTACGACCCCTGATGGAAAAGCCGTTACTTTCGGTGCAAGTCTTAAACAGCCTGTTTAAGGAGTAATATATCAGGGATGAGATTCAGCCGTGTCTGTCCTCGTGCAGACACGGCTTTTTCGTGGTCGTAGGGTACATATACACGGGAATGAGGTGACTAAGATGGGTATGAGAATAGACGAGCGTAAGCGTAAGGAAGATGACTTTCTTAAGAAGACTAAGTGTGACAGGTGCGGCGGACCCTTGACAGTGCGAACGATGTCGATGTTCAATATGGATGTCATTTGTTCTGACTGTAAGCGTGCTGAGCGTGAGCGTCCTGACTATGGCGAGGCGTTGGAGGCAGAGAGGGCAGCAGTAGCAGCTGGCGACAGGAACTTTGCAGGTATAGGCTTAAAGCCTATTGAAACAGTAGTAGGAAGATTGGAGGAGTAGGACGACTTTATGAAATTGTATGACGAGCTGACACGAAAGAATGCCTCGAATAAGGACAGGGTGGCGGCGGAAGATAGAATACGCATTCTGTGCCGACAGGGTGATGGGTTTAGGATTGAGTGTCGCAGCAGAGACAGGGTGGTCTCGCTGGCGGAAATCATTCAGATGGTGAGAATGGGTTACGTATTTTCGAACATTAGTTTTATGGAGCCATATTTGCGAAACTAAATCTGTGGCGGCGATGAAAAATTCGTCGCCTTTTTTATTTTGTGTTTTGTGATGGTGTAGTTCATTGTGAGAAAAATAACTTTTAATGAATTACATATTTGTCGAGACCAGCTTTCAGATTATCGTTACTTTATTGTGACGGGGGTCTGCGAGCCCGTTTTGACTTACATACGTCACTATCTGGATAAGGCTTGCAAAGAGAGTGGTACCAGACGAGTTCCGCAGATAGACCGAGACTTGTATAGGCGTCTTGGCTACGATGAGGAGATGATAGCGGAATATGAGGAACAAATCAAATCTTCGTCTGAATACTTCGAGAGAGCCACGCTGAGCAGTCTATACAGCTTAAACGTGCTCGGTACACCGAGGCTCTGTGAGCTGGACTTGCAGACGCTGGATGTGACTGAGCGAAGTAATTTCATAGACCATATACGCAACGAGAACTTGGACGACTCTTTGCTTACTCGAGCACCGAGTGGGGCTTACTGCATTGCTTATTTTGAATCTGTGTTTGATTATATGGAGGAGGTTAAGAAGAAAGACCTCGTGCAGGTACGTAACATCCGTAAGGAGTTGGACAAACTCTGTGCGTCGCTTGAAATTGAAGACGTACGTAACACGGGGCGTACGAGTAGGGTATTATGGGTCGACGCTTCTGTCTGGAATGCTTCGAGGCGTGGTATGTACTCTTGGGCACTGGATTTGTTGTCTACGAGAGCGACGGAGGATTTCCTTTGGGAGTGTACTGGTGCGTGCGGAGATATTACAATGCTTAAGGGCTTTTACAGCACGATTATGCTGGAGTCTGAGAATACTTCTCGTCTCGGTGCTGGGCTCAGTAAGAAGAAGATAAAAGAGACAGACATCTATAAGTCACTTTTGTCCATTGATGGAAGGGCTTTTGGTTGGGATGCCGTGAGGTTTTATGCAGATAAGAAGTATAAGGGTACGACGCTTCGAACGAAGACAGCCCGTAGCTTGCAGATAGAACACGCAGGGCTTCAGAATAATTCGTATCGTGGTGCTCTTGGAAAGTGTATGAGTTACCTGAGTGACGGGAAGCGGTACGTGGAGAAGCTGTTTAAGATACGCTGCCTTCTGGAGTGCGGTTCATTGTCATTATCTCTCGGAGATGACACGCTGCGTTCTAAGGAGTGTCGTGACCTATGTCAGAAGTACGGGATTTCAATAATTACAACAGAGGATATGCAGAGGGCGTCGATGTATGACCTCTTTGTTTACAGGGACGTTCTTATGATTTTTAATCGTGAGGCGGCTTATACAAATAGAGTTTTGAAGGATACGAGTGCTATGAGAGAAATAGAGGAAGGCGAGACAGTTCAGGTGCAGCCTTTGCTGCGAGTATTTTTAGCCCTCGGAAAACACAGGAAGTTGGTGGAGAAATGTTCATAAAGTCTTACAAGATAAAAGAGACCGCAAAGGGGTCGAAGAAACCCTATGTTTTATTTTCGGATGGGAAGTTGAAAGTAGGGACGAAGTCGGACGAGTATAGCAAGTTGGAGGATATTTTCGCAGGCGGACCCTATATCATCGGGGTGGACGGTTCAGGCTCATCAACAGGTGTATTCTTGTTTGGGCTCAATGAGGATAAGACGAAGAAGGTACCTCTGTATGCTTTGAATTTCACACGCAGTAACAATGAAACATTCGTAGAGTACCGTGTGTGCTATAAGCGTTTTTTCAGGGAACTCTTGAAAAGATGCAAGGTCACACGCCTCTACTATGAGGAGCCCGTGGTGGACTACTTTAGTGCGGTACCTGTGCTCTACTCCTTGCGTACTGTTCTCGAGGAGATACTGGTCGAGGATTCCGAGGAGCTTTGTATGCGTACCAAACTTTTCTATGTGTCCAATTCGACTTGGAAGAAGTGGTTGCGTGTGTACGCAGGTGATAAGGCTGCGGATTATCCTGAGAACCCTAAGGAGTTTGCAAGAGCTCTGTTCCTTGATAATGTAGAGCTCTGTATGGATGACAAGGAACCTGCTTTAGCTTTGGATGTTACAGACGCCTTTGCCCTTGGCTTTATTTCAGCACCCGCCTTTGTGGGACTTAAGGACGTGGTTATTTACGAATCGCCTATCGGGGAGCAGTTGTCGGGAGAGTAAGTATGTTTGTGAGGATGGAACGCATTTGGGCTATGCCCGATAAAAATACTTTCGATATTAAGCCTATTCACGAGCTGCTTCTTGAGGAGATGTCGAGTGGAGGTACGTGGGCAGACCCGTTCGCTAACAAGAACAGGCTGGCAGATATTACTAATGACCTCAATCCTGCGTATGACACGACATATCATATGGATGCTCTGGATTTTCTGAAGATGCTTGGGGCTGAGTCTGTGGATGGGGTACTTTATGACCCGCCTTATTCGCCACGTCAGGTGAGTGAGTGCTATGCTAATTTTGGAAAGGACGTTGTGGGCAATCCGACAGCAAGTAATTTCTGGAGCAATCAGAAGAAGGAGATTGCTCGTATCGTAAAAGAGGGCGGAAAGGTCATAACCTTTGGCTGGAATAGTGGTGGTATAGGTCGTAAGTATGGTTTTGAGGTCACGAGAGTTTTGCTGGTACCCCACGGTGGCTGGCATAACGATACAATCGTGACAGTGGAAGTGAAAACAAGTGCAGGCAGTATAGCTGCCTCGGAGGAATGGTAAATGAGACTGGATACTTTTTTGGAGCGTGGTAATTATATCTGCAAGAATTGTGAGGTGAACTTGCTGCTTAAGTCTACGGAGGAACCTACGCAGATGCAGATTTATGTAACGAAGGAGGACACTTTTCGTGGTGGCTTCTTTAAGAGCACTATAGAAGTGATTGATATAACCTCTACGGAGCTGGATGATATTCTTTTCTATAAGTTGCTTGAGAGTATGGAAGAAATGGTATCTAAGGCACCGCTTGGACACCTTATGGTGAACGACTCTTTGAGGGAGGCAGCCGAGCGAATGAGAACTGGTGGGGTGACAGAGTGAGAATTTACACAGGATACTTTGCAAAGATAAAGAAGTACGAGGAGGCAGGATTGATTCCTGTTAGTATCGCACGCTGGACGCCGAGCTGGTTTAAGGGTGAGTGTTGTCTTGAACTGAGCCCGCAGGCTACACTGCTCTCAGATTATAAAAGTGGTATCGTGTCTGAAGCAGAGTTTGAGGAACGATATACAAAAACTCTGAATAGTATGGACGTGCTTGCGGCGGTGGAGAAGGCAGCTGGCGGTAGAGATATAATACTCTGCTGCTTCGAGAAGCCTGGTACTTTTTGTCATAGGCATATTCTTTCTCGGCATCTGCGGGAGAGATACAACTTAGACGTGAGGGAGCTGTGGTTATGACGTTTCAGGAATTTGTGATAGCAGGGAGTAGATTATGTGAGAACGAGAATGTTCGATTTGTACTGATGTCGACGGGGAACCCAGATGAGATGTTCTGTTATGCGAAGAGGTTCAATCCTCTCATTTCGAAGGAACCTTTTCTTTCGCATATTCATACCATAAAGGTAGACTCTGAGGACTTGGATATGCGTGTTATATACGACATCCTTTACGAGGTAGGTGTGGCGGTAGATAAGTGCCCCTATCGAGAGTTGATACTTAAGGCAGAAACAGTTAATGCCAAGGAGAAGGAAGATGAGTGAGAAAGAGCTGAGGAGTGATATAGTCTCAGAGCCGCCGATGTTTCGTGGCTACGATAGGTCGAGTTGTCAGAGCACTGGAAAGAGGCTGATACTTTCTGGCTTGGTGTGGGAAGTGCTTGGCTTTGTAATAATGACAGTTTGTTTTAAGTTGTCGCTGCACATAGGTGAAAATGCAGAGGTAACTCATCTGCTCGCTATTGGTCTTGGTGCCTTGTTCGCATTTACAGGCGTGCTAATATCAGTTATAGGTATAAAGATGCTTATGATATATACCGATATATGTAAGCGAGGAGATAATGTGCTCGGAGTTTTGCAGGAACATAACGGAACGAGAGTGCAGGCTCAGATAGAACACGGTGGGCTTATCGAGCGAATCTACTTTATGGAAGAAGATTTGGGGGAAGCATTTCGAGAAGACGCCCGTATAGGGATAAGGATTCTTGGTAACGAATTTGTGGTCTCAAAAAAGTTTTTATAAAATCCGCTTCGTGACGTAATTCTATAGGAGCTGAAGAGGTTCAAAAAGTTTTTGAAAAAAAAATTAAAAAATTTTTCGCAAACCTATTGACAGGCTCCTAATAAAGTAGTATATTGTGGTTGTGGTTGAGGAAGTGCCTGTCCGATACCTGATTACAATGAGAACGCAGAACCGCAAGACGGTCAGACGGCGAGTTGTTTTACATCCGTGAGTCTTCTGAGGAAGCCACGACGGATATGTGAAACACCCATTGTGGTCAGATATGGAATAAGCACTTCCTTAATTTTATAAAGATATTGAAGCCCTCGGAACTTTTCGGAGCGACCGTGAAAGACAGCATTTTCGGATGTGTACCAAGTAAGGATGAGTCCCGAAAGGTTTAGTGGCGAAAGGCAATGAAACTATAGAAAGGAAAGTAAAAGCAATGATGAAGCAGTTTATGGCAAAACAGAATAATCTGAGCAAGACTTATGTATGGAATAAGTCTATTGAAGTACGCCCTTATTCTGTCAATGCAACTATAGCCATTTCAGCGGATGATTGCGATTTTACAGGCAGATTAGGACACCTCGAACCTAATATAAGGCGATTGCGAAGTTAAACTACATAAAACCTCGATAGGTTTATAAGTAGATAAAGTAAATTCGTAATCGTCTATGGAAATAAAAACCATAGGCGATTTTTTATATCAACATATTGGCTTGTAGCTCAACGGTAGAGCGGTCGGCTGTTAACCGAATGGTTGTGGGTTCGAATCCCACCTCGCCAGCTAAGATTTCTGGAACAGGCACCCAGAGGTCGAAACATAAGAAAGGAGTTCCTTGAAAAATGAACAAACGATTTAGTATGGATAAAGTAGAATCTGACTTTATCCAGCCTTGTAAGCTAACTCGGTAGAAGCGTCTGGTTGAAGCCCAGAAG
>ODAJ014781582.1_pt1 | contig 14786 bp, 13 predicted proteins | sample 1539241 | NCBI WGS metagenome assembly ODAJ01 (sample SAMN02144231, study PRJEB22623) | gut metagenome | biome: sheep rumen | host: Ovis aries | place: New Zealand
CGTTCGCGAACTTTATAAGAAAAGTGATCGTATAGTTATTTCTACAAACGGATTCTTTACAGATAGAATTGTTGATTTGTGTAAAGAGTTTCCAGAGATTGGAATTAGAATTTCAATCGAAGGATTAGAAGATACAAACAACAAAATCCGTGGATTAGATGATGGTTTTAACAAAGGCTACACTACACTTAAGAAACTAGTTGAGATGGGAATGAAGGATGTAGGCTTTGGTATGACAGTACAGGACGCTAATGCTAAGGATTTAGTGGCACTTTACGATTTATCAAATGAAATGAATATGGAGTTTGCCACTGCATCACTTCACAATTCATTCTACTTTGTGGAAGCAAAGAATATCATTCATGATAGACCAATGGTAGCAGCAGAGTTTGAAAAGCTAGTTAATAAACTACTAGCATCAAACAGTCCTAAGAAATGGTTTAGAGCATATTTCAATCATGGATTGATTAATTATATTTATGGACAGAAGAGACTTCTTCCTTGTGATATGGCTTTTGATACATTCTTCATTGACCCTTATGGCGATGTAATGCCATGTAATGGAACAAAAGATAAAGAAGTTATGGGCAATGTGAACGAAGTAAAAGAGTGGGATGAACTTTGGGAGAGTGAACAGGCAGATAAGGTAAGAAGCAAAGTCCACCAGTGCGATAGAGACTGTTGGATGATAGGTTCAGTATCACCAGCTATGAGAAAATATATCTGGAAACCAGCATGGTGGGTATTTAGACATAAGATTAAATTTTGGACTAAGAAAAAATACTCTATGTATGAACTTAAAATAGTAAGAGATTACCGTGATGGTAAAGTTACCAAAGAAGAACTAGACAAATGTAGTACTTGTGATTTTAATGCAGTATTAAACGATGGACTTAGCAAAGCAAGTAAAGAACAGCTTAAAGATAAAACTGGCGAAGAAATAGTAGATGCAGATATTGCAGAGCAGATGAAATAATAGATAGAAAGAAGGATAGGATGAGCAAGAAAAAGTTTAAGGTTGGATATACAACAGGAGTTTTTGATTTATTTCATATAGGTCATTTGAATATTATTAGAAGAGCCAAAGAACAGTGCGAGTATTTAATAGTAGGTGTAAGTACAGATGAATTGGTGCAAGAGTATAAGAATAAGTATCCTATTATTCCATTTGAGGAGCGAAAAGAAATTATTGAGTCACTTAAATATGTGGATGAAGTTGTTCCCCAGACTACAATGGATAAGTATGCTGCATGGGAAAGTTTACACTATGAAGCACTTTTCCATGGAGATGATTGGAAAAATAGTGATATGTACAATAAGTATTTAGAAGAGTTTGAAGGAACTGGAGTAGAGTTCGTATTCCTTCCACATACAGAGGGAACATCTTCTACTATGTTGACAGAAGTATTGCAAAAAATAAGAGAAGAACAAGGTGGGAAGATTTAGATTTTCACTAATAAATTTAAAGGATAATTATGGATACACAAGTATTAGAAAAAATACATAGTATACAAATTGAAATGATTAAAGAATTGCATGAGTATTGCAAAGAAAGAGGATTACATTACTCTGTTATCTGTGGCTCTCTTCTGGGGGCTATTCGTCATAGAGGAATTATTCCTTGGGACGATGATGTGGATATTGCTCTGATTAGGGAGGAATATGATGAATTAATCAAATCATTAAAAGAAGATCCAATAGAAGGTTTATTTATACAAGATTATTCAACAGATCCTTATTATTATCAACCATATGCAAAATTGTTAAAAGAAAATACAGAATATATTGAAGGCTTCAGGAAGAATAATAAGTCCAAGAGTGGAGTTTTTATTGATATTTTCCCACTAGATTATATTAAGAAACCAGGGATGAAAATTACCAAATTTCGTAGAACAATTTCTAGATTTATTACTTTTGCCATATGGAACAAAGAAAATTGTCATATGGAAAGAGAAGGATCCAAAAAACTAATTAATGGAGTTTCCAAAATAATTAGTGTTCTTCCCAAAACATTCTTAATTAAGACTCAAAATAAGCTTGTGATTAGAAAGAGAAAAGATAAAGCGTATGTTGCAAGTATGTTTTCTAGCAATTATGAAACAGATAGATTGTATTTTACTGTAAATGATTTTGCAACGTTAATAGAGTTACCGTTTGAGAACACTGTTGTAAATGCTCCGAAGAATTGGGAAGAGAATTTGACGCGATTGTATAAAGATTATATGTCATTACCACCAGAAGACAAACGTAATTCGGGGCATGATGTTTATAGAGTATATATATAGATTAGTGAGAAAGGAATCAAAATGTCTGAAAATCCTTTAATTAGTGTGATTGTTCCAGTTTATAATGTTGAGAAATACATTGATCAATGTATGGACACTTTGAGAAATCAAACATATAAAGATTTAGAAATTATTCTTGTTGATGATGAATCGCCAGATAATTGTCCCCAAATATGTGACAATTATGCAAAAATAGATAATAGAGTAAAAGTAATACATAAAAAAAATGGTGGATTAGGATTTGCCAGAAATAGTGGGTTGGATGCAGCAACGGGAGAATTTGTTGCTTTTGTAGATTCTGATGACTATTTATCTCTGAATAGATTTGAAAAAATGGTTAGTCTTATTAATAAATTTGATGCAGATGTTTGCTTGGAAGGAACATGTAAAGAGCATAATGGAAAAACAGAAATTATTTCAAACATATTTAAGGGAAAGTGTTTTGAGGGTGAAGAAATAACAAACATACTATTGCCATCGCTAATAGGAGCAGATCAATATGATAGCAATTATTTAGGTGTATCTGTATGGAGAGGACTATATAGAAGAAGCCTCGTAGAAAAACATGAAATTAGATTTGAATCAGAAAGACTTTGGGCATCAGAGGATATGTTATTTAACTTGAATATTTATAAATATGTCAGAAGAGCTATTATGAGTGGTGAAACAGGTTATCATTATAGATTGAGTGAGGGTTCCTTAACTCATACGGCTGATATAAAAAAATTTGACAAATATGATCAATTATATAAAAGAGTTACAGAGAATTCAAAAGAGTTTTCTAGTTGGAAAGAGATTATTAAAAGAATGCAATTAACTTATGTTTTTGACTATAAATCATTGATGAAAGAATTTGTTAATCAAATAAGTAAAAAAGAGTCAATTATGTTATTTAAGGATATAACAAGACGAAATACATTTAGTAATGTAGTAAATGATTATTCAACAAAGCATCTACCGATAAAAAAACGCCTTTTCTTTTATGCTGCCAGAAGACATATTGGAAGAGCCCTTTACTACATGATTAAATATAACAATAGACGTTAAATAGATTTACTGTTTATAGTAGAAATAAATATGAAAGGTAAGCCGTATTAGTATTATATGCGAGACACAAAAAATGCTTTTGGAAAAACTGTTAAAAATTGAAAAAAAGAAATTATTATTTATCATTAGTGCAAGTATAGCAATGACATTAAGATTCTGGGGAATAAATATGAACATTTATGTTAAGTATATTATTTCTGGCATATGGTGTTTTTTTCTTATAATTATTCTAGTAAAAAACAATAGTTTTAGGGCACGAAATATTAGAAGACAATATTTTTTAATGGTGCTTCCGATTATTATCATGTCGATATATGCGCTCATAGTATGGAGTTTAACATCAAGCAATATCATTGAAAGTGTTCCAAGATTGTCTAGTACAGTTTTGTATATGTGTCTGGCATGGGGATTTGCTGGTATAGGATATTACTATTTTGGAAAGAAAAGTATTGATTATTTGTTTTATGCTGGCTGTATTTCATATTTCTTTGGCTCGGTTTTATGCTTAGTGTTACAACATGGGATAAATGGAATAGTTCTATATACTCAAAATTTAGTTACTGGTGTTGATAGTCCTTTTGCCTTTGTTATGGAAGTGCATGATTTGACATTTGCAATGGGATTGTTTTTTCTTTATTATCTTTTTTTTGAAGATAAAAATACTAAACATCACTATAAAAAAATAGTATGTTCTGCTTTACTTATATTTTTAGGCTTAAAAAGAATAGAAATCTTGGCCTTAATTATAGCAATTATTTTGTATTATTCCTTAGTAAGATGGGGTAAAAAGATTACTTTTAGAGCAATTGTTTTAACTATAGTTTTCGTTGTTGTTAATCTAGGATTTGTCTATGTGATTAGTAGTGGCTTACTTGAAGAACTCGTTGCTCTTTATGATATCAATACAAAAGGAAGGCTAGATTATTATGGGTTTGCAAAACAGTATTTTGAAATGAGTCCGAAATTCCCTGGATTGGGATTTACTTATTTCTCAAAAATATTTAGTGATTTGTTTTATAGTGGATTTAGAATAAATGGACATGGAGTTGCTCCAAGCATACATAGTGATACTTTGATTTTATATATTGAAAATGGTTTTTTCATGTTTATTCTATGGATAGTTTATTCCTTTTACATTAAGACAAAAAAACTATATAAAAAATGTGGCTTAGTTTCTGCTGAAAGCTATTTGTTGCTGACAGCATTTATCTTTATACTTTATTTAACAGACAATTGTTTTAAGTATTTTGACACACAAATGGTTTACTTTATAATACCTTTGGCATTGGCTGAAAGTCCATATTCGATATTTATGAAAGTTAACAAAAATAATAAGAAGAGAGAAAAAGACAATGAGAAACCTGTTTCTGTGTAACACTCCATATCAAGTAATTGTAGCTACTCAAATTACAACGAGTAAATACGAAAACGGAATGAATGATATTATCATTACGGACAAGATAGCGGACTGCAAAAACTTGTTTGCTCATATTGAAAAATCCGGTGTTTTTAATAAGGTCATGATATGGAATATTAAAAATAAATATTCAAGAAAAAGCAGACTCTTTTTTGTGGTTTCCTTGTTACTGTCTAAGATTAGAATTAATGTTCACAGAATGAATTTTGATGAATATGATAATCTTTTTTGTGGAAACATAGCAAAAGTGGCTACTATTTTATATAGAATACTTAAACACAAAAAAGAAGTTAACGCATATCTTTTTGAGGATGGTTTTTCAACATATTCAAAAGAATGTGGCGACTTTTTTAAAAAAATTAATAGATCAAATACTGTTAAGCAGAAACTGTTGAAAGTCTATAGGAAGGCAAGCTTTGAATTCTTTCTTAACTTGAAAGGGTTGTTTGTGTTCTCACCTAATATTCTTGATTGGGAACCTACATTTCCAATAATTGAAATAGAGAAAATAGATTCGAACAATAATAATCTAGTTGAAATATATAATAGGATTTTTGGGCTCGATTCTATTATGGATTCATATTCAGAAGATGTTATATTTTTTGAAGAATCATATTTCGCAGACTCAATTGATATTGGTGACGAGGCAATAATAAAACTAATAGCAGATAAAGTTGGTCTGGATGAGTTCTTATTAAAAATACACCCACGAAATCCAGTAAATAGATTTGAGAATACGGGTATTCATGTTAACAAGGACACGTCAGTCCCTTGGGAAATAATAGCTTTAAATAATGATTTGAGTAATAAAACGCTTATAACTATTGCCTCAGGATCATCAATTACATCATTAGTTAATACAAACATAAAGCCTAAAAAAATTATAATGCTTATGAATTGTGAGGAGATTGATGATGAGTTGTTAACATCTTCATTAGAAATTCTTAGAAGAATAGCAGAAACATTTAATGATATTATATGGTTGCCAAAGAGCATTGAAGAAGTTTATGAATATTTTGAGAAGGAATAGAAGAGGTGAAAGATGACTACAATAGCAATTATGCCTATAAAAATGAATAACGAAAGGTTACCAGGTAAGAATACTAAAAATCTCGGTAGCAAACCACTATTGCAATACGAGTTAGACAATCTTGCTAAAACAAATTTAGTAGATGAAATTGATGTTTTTTGTAGTTCAGAAGAAATAGTAGAGTATCTTCCTGAAAGTGTTACATTTGTTAAGCGTTCTAAAGAATTGGATTTACCAACTTCTAACTTTACGCAAATATTTGAAGCATTTATGAATGAAAAAGATGCAGACATATATGTTTATGCTCATGCCACGGCACCATTTATTACTGTCGACACTATGAAGGAATGTATTGAGGCCGTTCAATCTGGAAAGTATGATTCTGCGTTTTGCGCAATTAAACTTCAAGACTATCTATGGAAAGATGGAGAACCATTAAACTTTGATGCTTCAAATGTTCCAAGGACACAAGATTTAGAGCCTATTTATCAAGAAACTTCAGGAGTATATGTTTTCACCAAAGAGGTATTCGAAAAATACCACAGAAGAATAGGTAAAAAACCATTTATCAAAGAAGTTTCTTTTAAAGAAGCGGTTGATATAGATGAAGCTGACGATTTTGAACTGGCAGAAGTATTAGTTGATATTGAAGTGTAAAAATAAAAATGGAGGACATTAATGAATAAATTAAAAGTATTAGATGTTACATTGCGAGATGGTGGTTGTGTTAACAACTTCAATTTTGGTCAAGTATATATGGAAAAGATTCTAGAGGCTCAAGAAGCTTCTGGCGTTGATGTTATAGAAATGGGTTATATTGACGATACCAATGGATCAGAAAGTGGAAGAACTCAGTATATAAATGAAAAAGTCATTCCAGAATGCATACTTAAAAACAAAAAAGAAGGCGTCGAGTACGTTGCTATGATGGATTATGGCAAATTCGATGTCGATAATTTAGGTGAAAAAACAGAAGATGGAATTGATGGTATAAGAATGGCTTTTCATAAGAAAAATAGGCTTGATATGATTCCGTTGGGAAAAAAGATCATTAAAAAGGGTTATAAGTTTTATATACAGCCTATGATTACTCTAAGATACACAGATTCTGAATTATTAGAGTTGATTGAGTTAGTTAATAAAGAGTTACCAGACGCATCTGGTTTTTATATTGTAGATAGTTTCGGGGAGATGAGACCTAATGATATGAATAGGATATTGAATCTTGTTGATAACAATTTAGATCCATCAATGACTCTTGGTTTTCATTCACATAATAATTTGCAGATGTCATATTCTAATGCGTGTGCAATGTTAACATTTCCAACTAATCGAAACATTATGTTAGACAGTTCAATTATGGGAATGGGAAAAGGTGCTGGAAACCTTAATACGGAGTTACTACTAGAACATTTAAACCTTTATTATGGAAAGAATTATAATATAAAGCCTCTTCTTGAAGTAATAGATGAAGTGGTTAACCAATTGCATTCAGAGTTCTACTGGGGATATGCAGTTGAATACTATTTGTCATCGGCTAACCATTGTACTCCTAGTTATGCCAGCCACTTTTATAACAAACATATGCTACCTATTGATCAAGTGGGAGAGTTGTTAGGAATGATAGAAGAAGATAAAAAAATATCATTTGATAAAGATTATGCAGAAGAGCTATACCGAGAATATAACGAGAGTATGACAGTTGATGATAATGGCGTGGTGCAAGAACTAAAGACAGAATTTGATAACAAAACAGTATTACTAATTGCACCTGGTAAAAGTGTTAGTGGAGCGCTTGACGATATTAAAGAGTATATTAGTAAAGATGGTGTTGTAACAATTGGGTTAAATTCAACATTGGATTTGGACTATGATTATATTATTACAACACGTACTGATATTTATGATAAGGAACTTGCTGCAGGAAGAAATCTAATTGTTCCTTCAAATGTATCAAAGGGAGGAAGAGGAAATGTAAAAATTCTTGATTATAGCAAGTGGATAGAAGTGGATGAGAGAACGCATGATTCTTCTTCCGTTATTATAATGAATCTTTTGAAAGAATGCGGTGTAAAGGAAATATTACTGGCTGGATTTGATGGATTCCATGTGAATATTAATCAGAACTATTATGATCCAGAAATGCGTCGACCTGTTAATACAGAACAAGTGGATAGAAGAAATAAATACTATAAAGACTTCATAAAGAGAATTGCAGATACTGGTATTAATATTAATTTCATTACACCATCATTATATGAATAAAACTAATAATTGATATAGAAATAATTGTTTTAAAGGCACAAAAAAGAATGATAAATAAAGTAATAACTAGATATAAAAATATGAGTGTACAACTGAAAGTAGTATTTTGGTTTACTATGGTAGGTTTTCTTCAAAAAGGGATTAGTATGATTACTACTCCCATTTTTACAAGGGTATTATCACGCGAAGACTACGGAATGTTTAGTGTTTTTGCCTCATATTATACAGTATTGGTTATTGTAGCGACTCTATATTTGCATATGGGCGTTATCAATAATGCATTTGTTAAAATGAAAGAGTCGAATGAGAAAATAGTTTCTGCATTTCAAAGTTTATCGTTAGTGATTTCGTCTTCTTTTTTCGTGTTGGCATTAATTTTTAGAGAAGAATTGGGCAAATTGATGGGTGTACCACCAATTGTTGTAGTGCTAATATTCTTAGGTTATATATTTATGGAACCGTTTTATAACTGGGTCATTTATAAAAGATATCAGTTTGACTACGTTAAACCAGTTTTGGCAACGGTTATTGTTTCAATACTAACTCCTCTTGTTAGTGTTATTGCTATTTTGCTTACTAAAGAGAATCAAGGAATTGTGAGAGTGGCATCCTATGTGATAGTAAATACAATGCTACCTGGAATATTCTTTTATATAGTTAATTATAAAAAAAGTAAAACTTTCTATGATAAAAAGCTTTGGACATATGCTTTAACATTTAATATCCCACTTTTGGTACACTATTTGTCAGAAACTCTTTTAAACCAGACAGACCGAATAATGATTAATAAGATATTGGGACCAGCTGATGCGGGTATTTATAGTGTAGCCTTTGCAGCAGCAGCTATTTTCACAATTTTTTCTTCAGCGTTAAATACAGCATTTGTACCATGGACTTATCAAAAGATTAAATCACAGGATTTTAAACAATTAGCTAAGATTAGTTATTTAGTACTGCTAGGATTGGCGGTCATTCTTTCAATAATGATAATGTTTGCCCCAGAAGTGGTTATGGTTCTTGCTGGCAACAAATATACAGGTGCTGTATATTTGATTCCAACATTAAGCGCAAGTGTATTTTTTGGCTATATGTATCAACTCTTTTCTAGAATTGAGTTATTTTATGAAAAAAAATCTTATACTGTTATTTCAACAATAACAGCAGCTATTGTTAATATAATTCTTAATGCTTGGTGGATTCCAATATGGGGTTACACGGCAGCAGGTTATTCAACATTAATATCACATATTTTATTTTGCGTAATGCATTATATATTCTATAAAAAAGTTAATAGAGAGAGTATGAACTCTGTAAAGGTTTTTGACGGAAAAATACTAGTTGCAATATCTGCATTAGTTCTAGCGATATCTTTTGTAATGACATTCTTATACAACTATCTTGTATTAAGGTTGGTGATTATAGCTATAATAATGCTTTTTGCTTTTATATTTAGAAACAAGATAAAAGAATTATATAAAATTTTGAGAAGTAGTAATTAATTTAAAGGTTTGGAAATGGTTAATAGGATAAAAACAGATGATAGATGTACAGGATGTAATGCATGCATAGAAATATGTCCTAAAGGTGCCATTAAATTAGAATATTCAAATGAAGGATTTTGGTACCCTACTATTAATGAAAAATGCATTGATTGTGGTAAGTGCAAACAAGTTTGTCCTGTTTATGGGGAAAACAAGAGAATAGAATTTAAAAAACCAAAAGTCTACGCTGCATGGAGTAACGATGAGGAAAATGTGAAAAATAGCTCTTCAGGTGGAATATTTAGTTGCTTAGCAAAATGCATTATAGAACAAGAGGGCATTGTTTATGGGGCTGCTTTCTCTAAAAACTGGAGAGTAGAACATGTTAGGGTCGATAATAAGAAGGATTTAGTCCGATTGCAAGGTAGCAAATATGTACAAAGCTTCATAAATCCAAACATTTTTAAAACAATAAAAAAAGATTTAGATAGTGGTAGAAAAGTATTATTTTCAGGAACCCCATGTCAAACAGCAGCAGTTGGAAATGCAATAGGTGATAATAATAGTTTATTATTAGTTGATGTAGTATGTCATGGAGTACCTTCTCCAAAAGCGTGGGAGGAATACTTAAATGAAGTAAAGGAAATAGGTGAAATTGAAAGCATTCATATGAGAACAAAACATTATGGATGGAATCAATATCATTTTTTGTTAAAGTACTCAAATGGGGAGAAGATAGATGAATGGATCAATAAGAATGCGTATGGAAAATCGTTTATTAAAAACCTTTTTTTGCGAAGTTGCTGTTCGAAATGTGAATTTAAAGAACCGCTTAGGAATGCAGACATTAGTCTTGGAGATTTTTGGGAAGCCGCAAGAGGAAAACATCGTGAACTTGATAACGATGACAAAGGAACATCAGTGGTCTTAATAAGTTCTGCAAAGGGAGAAGAAATATTTAGAAGTATTAAGGATGAGTGTTTTACAAAACAGATTCCTTACGAGTGGGTTCCAGATAAAACATATGCACTAGTAAGATCTTCTGAAGAGAATATAAATAGAAACAAAGCATTTTCAAAACTAGGAAGAAAAAAGTTTAGTGTTATTGTTAAGCGCTATACACAAAAGACGATTATGCAAAAGGTGATTGGTAAACTAAAGAAATGAAAGAATATAATAATCATAAATTAATAAAGAACGTAGGCATTTTGAATGTACAGCATGTCAATAATTATGGAGCAGTACTTTTGTGTTATGCCCTACAAGAAACAGTGAAAAAACTTGGTTATAAAGCCGAAGTGATAGACTATAGACCTAATAAACTAGATAATAGAGATTTAGTTAGTAGAATAAAGAATACAGGAATGTGTAGAAAAGTTAAAGACTATCTTAAAACGAAGATTAGGGGAAATAAGAGAGGTGTAAATAATAATACTTACAAAAAGGATAAAGTTTTTTATAAGTTTAAAGCCGATTACTTAAATAGAAGTAAAATATATATAAAATCTGATAAAATGAAAAACTTAGATTACGATGCATACATAGTTGGAAGCGATGTGGTTTGGAAACCAGGAAGAATAAATTCGGATGAGTGTGAAGTATATTTTTTAGATTTTACAAAAGGAAAGAACTGTAAAAGAATTGCTTATGCAGCCAGCATTGGAACTGATGATAAAAAAATGTTAGAAAGTGTTTCAAATAAGATTCAATCAAAAATAGATATTTTTGATTCGGTTTCAACTAGAGAAAAGACGACAGTGCCATATTTAGAAAAACTATATAATAAAAAGGTTGAGTGGTGTATAGATCCAACACTTCTTTTGGAAAAAGAAGATTATGAGGCAATTATTTCCGCTAAGAATGTTAGTGATGAATACATATATTTATATATGTTTGAAAACTCTGACAAAGCTTATGAGTTAGCAAATGAATATAGCAGAAAACTAGGTTTGCCTATTATATGCCAATGTGGTGATCCAGATAAGCTTGATAATGTTTTATTATGCTCAAGAGATGACGGACCAATTGAATTTATTAATCGTATTAAAAACGCAAACTTTGTCATTACAGATTCATTCCACGGAACAGTCTTTTCAACTATTTTTGAAAAAGATTTTATCACATTAAGTAGAGGGAACATTAGCATAAGGATGCAGGATTTTCTCGAAAGACTTCAATTAACAGATAGGTTTATTTCGTTGGATGATATTAGTTCTAGAACACTAGAAACAATAGACTTTAAAAATGTAAAACATATAATAAAACAATGGAGAGAAGAATCTTTAGATTATTTATACAATAGTTTACAATAAAGAAAAAACCGAATGGAGATAAAGATGAGCAATATAAAATATTTAGTAATGGATGTCGATGGAACATTAACAGATGGAAAAATATATATGGGCAATGATGGCGAAGTATTTAAAGCATTCAATATAAAGGATGGGTATGGAATACATGATTTGGCTCTAAAGGCAAACATTATTCCTATCATTATTACAGGTAGAGAATCATCCATAGTTGAAAATAGATGTAAAGAACTAGGAATCAATATGGTGTTTCAAGGTGTAGGTGACAAAAAAGCAAAATTACAGGAAGTAGTAGATAGTGATAATGAAGATATGTCAGTAGTTGCTTTTATAGGTGATGATAATAATGATTACCCATGTATGGAGATGGTAAAAAACAGTGGGGGCTTAACCGCTTGCCCAAATGACGCATCGAAAGAGGTGGTCGAAATATCGGATTATGTGTGTGAAAAAAAAGGGGGAGAAGGTGCAGTAAGGGAGTTTGTTGAGTGGATTATTAACAAATAAAAACAGTGTTATGATGAAAGAAAGTGTAGCAGAGATAATTAAGAATGTATTGAAGGCAATTTACCAACCATTCTTATTTGCGTTGGTACTATCTGTTTTTGTGTTGTTCTTTTTGATGTTTATTGAAAAGTATAATGAGGGAAGCATAAAAGATAGGATTGTTATGGCTTTCAAGGAGTGGAAGGATAAGTTCTCGTCTCAAACAAAGTTTAGGAGAGCTTTTTATTTAGTGTTCTTTTCAGTAATGGTACTATTTAAGACTTTATTGAATAGGGATATGTGGGCTAATCCTGTTTCAGACGTGATAGGAGTATGGGGGTTACATAGGAAAGATGGAACTTTTACGACTGAAATGTTTGAAAATGTGGTTTTGTTTATTCCTCTGATATTTTTCTTATTCTTTTTTTTGGAAACAACTTCGAAAAGAACTAGCAAGTTTTTGATAATTTTGGGAAAATCAATAGTTTTTGCATTTTTAATTTCACTAACAATTGAGATGCTTCAATTGTTGTTGCGCTTAGGAACTTGGCAACTTTCAGATATTTGCTTCAATTTGATAGGGGGTATTATTGGAGGTTTAATATATTGGTTGACAGCAAAGATTAGGAGGATATAGTGTTATGAGTCAAAAAAGAAGTATTTCTTGGGTGGATGGTGCAAAAATATTAGCAATTATTATTGTGGTAACAGGCCATTTTTATATGAGTTTATGCAAAATGGGATGGGTTGATAAGGATGTGGTATATTATTGTCTCCCAATCCAACTGGTATACTGTATTCCTGTTCAAATCTTTTTTGTATGTAGTGGTTTTTTATACCAGTTTTTTAAAAAAGAAATAGGCTTCAAATCACATTTATTAAATATTAAGAATAAAGCAATTGCATTGGGGATACCTTATTTTGTATTTTCAATTATATCCTTGCTTTTAAAGAATGTGTTTTCGGGAAGCGTTAATTCTAAACCGACACCTATATTGGAAACCCTATTTATAAACCCTATGGCTCCATATTGGTATTTATATGTATTATTCTTTTTGTTCGTACTTATACCAAGAGTTAATAAAAAAAGATATCTTTATACTATTCTAGTTATTTCTATAGCGGCAAAGGCTTTTGTATTGTTTTCTCACATAGGACTTCCATATTTTGTTAACCGTTGTTGTAATAATGCAATTTGGTTCGCGATTGGAATGCTGTTAACAGTGATTAAACTAAAATATAACCTTTTAGAAAAAATAGTTTTTGTAATGATGGCTGTAGTTGGTATTGTGGTTACACTAAAATTCTTTACATACAACCAAAATAATCCGAGTATTGATTTCTTGGTTTCTGTGTTATTTGTTTTTCCAATTGTATACGTATTCTTGTATTTGATGAGAAATGGAAGAGGATCGAACTTGTCTAAGATTAGAAAATATATATTGCCAGTTTTCTTGATGCATACTATTTTTGCCTCAATGATAAGGATAGCACTTTTGAAAATTGGTGTGGATAACATCGCTATACATGTAATTGCTGGATTGATTTCAAGTTTTGGTTTGCCGGCATTGGTTTATTATGTGGCAGAGAAAAAGTGGTTCTTGTTGATGTTTATAGAACCTCTTAAAGCTATGAAAATGAGAAAGAATAAAATAAATAATTAAAGATTTGATAATTATGATTCACAAATTGAGTTGTTGTAGAAATGTGAAGGTAGGAGGAAAAAATGAGTATCAAACGAATAGAGTGGGTTGATACAGTTAAATATATATGCATCATATTTGTTATGCTTTCACATCTTGAAAGCACAACAGAATATCTAGATCAATTTTATGTACCGTTTTTTTTGACAGGCTTTTTCTTTGTGTCGGGTTATGTTTATCGAAAGGGCGATTCATTTAAGACGCATTTGTTGAAGAAAGCAAAAGGGTTGCTTTGGCCTTGGTTTTTATTTAGCAATTTAAATATTTTGCTATCAATTGTAATTACATTTAAAGGAAATAGAGATTTCAAACAGATGCTGTTGAAAAATCTTATTCAGGTAAGAGGATATGGAGATGTAGCTTGGTTTCTTGTAGCTTTATTTGTGGCATTTATACCATTTTATTTTGTTATTAAATGGGACAAACCAAGAGTTACTATTCCCGTAGTATTTATCTTATCGGTGTTGAGTCATATATATATGATTTTAATGCCGAAATCAGTTTTCCCGTGGGGAAGTGCAGCGTTGCCATGGCATTTAGAGTCAGTGTTTATATATCTTTTGTGGATGGTATTAGGCTATTACTTTAAAGGGTTGGTTGAAAACAAATTCGATAGTTTTAACAATTTGCTTAGTAGAATAATTATTCTCATTGGATATATAGGAATTATATCTGTGCCAATGCTTATACATTTTAATAAGAGTACGAAGTTCATTTATGGTTATTTTGAAAGTGTTATAGGTATAGCACTTATTATAATGGT
>ODAJ012016611.1_pt1 | contig 14778 bp, 33 predicted proteins | sample 1539241 | NCBI WGS metagenome assembly ODAJ01 (sample SAMN02144231, study PRJEB22623) | gut metagenome | biome: sheep rumen | host: Ovis aries | place: New Zealand
AGATAACGATAATTAGACCAAGAACAATTGTCATTATGTTCATTTATCCATTGTTTTGCATAATCTTTTAATGTTTCATCTGAGAGTGATTTTCTACCTTTTATAATACAATAAGGTAGACTTGTTTGTTCATCAATGATTATCGCACAATTCATATTATTTAATTATTTATTTTCAAAGCTATATAAAAGTTCAGAATGCTCATGACCAATTTGTATAAGATGATACATGCTTCTACGTACATGAGACATTTCCCAAGGGCAATCAGAAAGATTTCCAAAACTATCCATAGTTATTTTAATTTCTTCTCCTATTTTGCCACTATTTGAATCTTTATGGCCAACAAAATAGAATCTATTCAATATAGATGCATCTTTAGTCTCAACAATATGATTCAAAACATTTTCACGAATTTTGTTCACCTCATTAATATCAATATTGTCGACAAATTCTCCATCAACAAAATATTGAAGTGTGGTGTTTGTAATCTTTGGGATTTCAAGTACTTTTTCCATAATTTAAACTATTTAAATATTTCATCAAAATACTTTTTTTAAATTTAAAACATTGTATTCACTCTCCAAAAGAAATTTCCAATTAAATGAATTCTACCATTATTAGAAGGGTGATAATTCTCATGAGGAAACCACCACTTCCAATATTCTAATCTTCCCAAATTAATATGTTCTCCAATAATTACATCAAACATAATTTATCCTATTTTTTTAAAGATTTCTATTTTTTTCTTTAAGCCTTTGTTTTGTAAACCAAGGGCCAAGCTTAGCAACCCACTTCATATATTTCATAAATGCCTCATCATCTTCATCAAAAATTTTAACATAAGAATTATTTCTAAAATACTTATTAAACTCTTCATCATCCCATGACCAAGCACAACAATAAACATTTCCAATATAAGAATGACTGATTCCAATTTCCAACCATTCTTTATCCAATATCTTACTATTTGGTTTGTCCATGAAAAGAAAACGAACAGTATCATCAGTACTAAGCCATTCAATAAGATCTGAAGTAAGTTTGATTACTGGTTTCTTTGGCATTACATAACCTTTACGGTCAATATAACAATTATAAGGAAGTTTACTCATATTATTCATTTTTTAATTACAAATTTCCATTTTCTTCTTCAAGTCTATTAAATTCTCTCCAAGCGTCTGCTCTTCCATCAGCATGTCCAAGATCATACATCTTTTGAAATAAATCTCTTAATATGCTTTCGAGACCTGTTTGAGTATGAGATGCCAAAATAATATTTGAACGATGCTCATTATAAAAGTTTTCAACTTTACAATTCAATTTCATAGCTTTTCAACAATATCTAACCATTCAAAATCTTCAAATGCCTTACCATCATCATAAGCCCAAAACTTATAAGGTGTGTCATTAATCATGTCTGCATCTTCAGCTAAGCAGATGAAATCATACCAATGTTTTCTTGCCGTTTTATGTTCACCGATAACAACAGCAATACGACCATCTCTTGTTCTGAACTTATCGCCAAATTTGATATTATCTAATGTCATAATTTACCAATTTATATGTTTTATAAATAAATCTATAAATAAAAGAATCAATAATATTATAATTAAAATAGACATTGTTATCATTTGTTTTCGCTTTTATTTTCGCTTTTATTTTCGCTTTTACAGAATTCGTTATGCTTATAGACAAATATATTTGCAAGATCTTTTAGTTTCTGTACAGTCTCTTCATCTATATTGAATTTTGAATAATTCTTATTTCCATATTCAATATATTTGAAAATTTTGCTAAAACAATCTATACATTTTCCATAGCAGTCTTGAGCAAGTTCTCCAGCATAAAACTTTTCTTTATATTCATCAAACAAATCAGAAATTGCATCTCCATACCATTCCTTTTCTTGCTTAGTTGGACGTCTGCTGTCAACTCCATATTTCTTAGATTTGAATTCATGAAGTTCATCAAAATACCAAGAATCAGTTACATGCTGAAAATATTCTGGAGTGAATATCTCATCTGCTCGAAGCTTTGCTAATTTTTGAACAAATTCCTTTGTCATTTTATTTAATTTTTTAAATTTAACTATTAAATTATTTTTATATAGCAAAGATAATTATAATTTTTCAAATAAAAAAATTTTATTAAATATTTTAATATTTTTTAATAGTCTTTAATAGTCTTTAATGTACATTATCTTCCAAAAATCTCATGCAATTTGAATTCATCCATTTGTCTAACCTTATAAGTTGTGAAAGGATCTGGATGTATGTCTCTACCAAGTGTATTTGCTTCTGTATAGAACTTTCCTCCATAGAATTTGTCTGCATAATCACAAATCATTCTGATCTGAATATCTGTAGGCCTATATGCATAAGGAAATTCTGGTGTTCTGTCTTCAGGATTTCTTTCACCAATGAATACTCCATAGCAATCATTATGATGGATCTTAACCCAGCCATTCTTTTCAAGCCAATAATCAGGTGAATTAGTTCCACCCCAAATAGATACTCCATCTTTTGCCATTCTATTAGCATATATATTATTTCCATTGAAGATCTGTTCAGCAATATTCATATGAATCATAGCAGAAGTTGGCCCATTGCCTCCATAGAATTCACCATCTGGAGAAAGCCAACCAGCATCATAACCATCCATAATATTCTTCTTTATGATTCCATTCTGTAGATATTCTGTTCCCCAAGAAGTCTTAAGAATTTCATTATTGATAATCTCTTTAAGTTCTGTAATTTTTTCATTGCACATTAGATGATAATATCCTGTATTTGGATTACAGAATTCTTTAATGATGTCTAATACATTTTCAATATCTGATTCAACTGATGGAATATGCTTGATAAACATCTTATCTAAAAGCCAAGTATAAGATTTTTCAAACTTAACATAATCCTTATACATTGATCTGATAAGATTTACATACTTTACAATAAAATACAATGCATATTGATAGGGTTTAGCATCATCACTTTCAACATCTCCTTCTAAATGAGACCAGACATCAGAACCGTTTGAAGAAAGACCCCATGCAAAATCATCCCCTGCAATAAGTTTTGCAGCAATATTATGAATACCGATATTAGACATGTTTTCCTCCCCATAATATCGTTTTACAATTTCTGTAATATCCGCATTATAAATAGCATAATTTGAATGCTTATTAAACTGATTTACAATTTCATGATAACTTTCAACATAACCTTGTAAATCTTTGATCTTGTCATTCATAAGTTTTTGCCAATCATAGATGTATTCAGCATTCTTAAATCTTGCGTTTTTATCATCCGTAAGATTAATGTTTACACCATCTTCGCAAGTCTCAACAACAAAATCGTTCTTAAGAATCTGCAATGCATAAGATTCATCCATGCCATTAAAACTTTTGACATATGTTTCAATAGCCTCTTGAGGTTTTCCATTCAAAATATATTCTTGAGCAATATCAAGAAGAACTTTGCCAAGATTTTTTCCAACTGAAAAATGTGCTGTAGCCATATTTATTAAAATGTTAAATTATTATTTTTCTACAATGCAAAGATAATAATTTTATTTTAATAAAAAAAATTTTATTTAATATTTTAATATTTTTTAATAGTCTTTAATAAAAATTAAAAATATTCTTTTTATTGTTTAATGTATTCATAATCATTATATGGCCAGAATTTTTCTATTACAATTACTTTATCACCTTCATTAAACATATCATAATAAGTTCTTCCATTTAATGTATGAGTAGTATTATTGAACTGAACATAAACATGGTAATGATGTACAAAATGACCGCCCTTACCGGGTACTCCAATAAAACCACCAGATTTATATTTTTTTGTCACAATACCATCATATTTTATTGGCTGATGATATTTGTAAACTGTAGAATCCCTATTATACAAAGCATATTTCTTTATATAAATGTAGTCCTTTGTTTCTTTCACAATAACTGGGCGAGAACTGAAAATCAGTCCACCCAATAAGTAGATTATCATACCTGATAATATGCATATTAAACTAATGAAAAATACTTTTACTTTCATATCAATAGACTTCTTTAAATGTTAGTTTGACAACATAACTGACAGTTTCATGCTTATTATATAGAATTTTTCCCAAGTTTTTAGATGATCTGATAATTTCTTTTTCATGATCCATAAAATTATTTCTAAGATTATTAATGATAGAATTGTATTCATTAACAGCATTAGAATAGTCACTAAAATGTTTTAGATCATCATCAAGATCTACTGGCATTGCATATTCAATTCCATTCTCTTTGAAAAATGTCTGAGTTGATACAATATATAATTCCATAATTATTTTTCATTTACATTTGTAGTATTGTCTGAATCCATATCAAGAATTTTACCAGTAAACCAATCTGTCTTTACACAATGCTTAAAATACTCGGTGTTCATTGTTGACAGACTTAATAGAGCTTGACCAATTTCTTTATTGAATTCATCAGCACTAAACCATGGTTCATTTGGTTCAAATTCAATATATCTGAAATTATAATTACCATGTACTCCTGAAGCCTGATATTCATTTTTAATCAGTTCTTCAATGACAACTTTCATATGCTCTTTAGTGGAAAAAATTCCAAGCAGCATACCTGTACCTTTAATCAATGCAAACATATTAATATAATTTAAGAAAAATTCAACCTCATTGTGATGTAACCTATAATTTCCCAATAGTTTTCCTTGAGATAACTTTCATTTTTATCTTCAAGAATTTCCATACAAGATAAAAACTTTTCAATAACATTTGATGGATAGTCAACTAATTTCTTAAGTTCATCCATTACTTTTGTCTGATTATCTCTGTTTTCAACAATTTCAGCAAAAACATCGATCATCTTTTGAACATCTGTTGATTTGTACTTTAACATATTCTTAAATATTTTTAATTACTATTATAATATAATAAATCGTTTAATTAAATATTAAAAATCATTAATTTCTTCTACTTTAAAAAATTTAATGCTTTCAATTCCATCACATCCATTTGGAATAAAACGAAGACAAAATTCTTTAACAAGATTTATATCTTCAACATTATATCCAAAGTTATTCTTCATAACTTGACAAATTTCCCAAGTATCTAATACATAATGTTTTCCATCCCACATATCAGGAAGACATTTTCCTTTACCAAACCAATTATATTTCCGCTTACCTGAATTATTATTGATAAAAGTTGCAAGATTTGAAAATTTGCAAAGATCATTCAAAGAAATTTCATTTGTAATTATTGAAGATCCACCAATCCAATTACAAGCCTTAATTTGAATTTGAAATTTTGTATTCATAACTCTTAAATATTTTATTATATTGCAAAGATAATTATAATTTTTCAAATAAAAAAATTTTATTAAACATTTTAATATTTTTTAATAAAATTAAATAAAAATTAGAAGAGAACCTTTATAAATTATAGATTCTCTTCTAATTCTAATTTTAATATTTTTATTATTTTTATTTTATTATTTTATTGTTTTGACTTCTGTGATTATTTCACCAATATTATAATATTTAGTTATATCTTGAAATTCATATATATCTGTATATAATGAATTATTTCTGAAATATTTTATATTACCATTCCAGAAATGTTCTGATGGATCATCATATTCCATACATTCAAATGCAAATTTAGTTTTAATAGCATATATAACAGAATCACACATTTTTTTTCTGTCATATTCACTTGATAATTTATGAGTATCACTTTCAACTATAACGTTATCATTATTTACAAAGAAATGTGATTTATTACTAATTTCTGTGTATGATGCTATAACATCATAATTATCATCTATATTATTAATACAGTCAACTAATAATGATGTAAATTTAAATATTTGATTTACATTTAATAATATAATCCAATCAGGTTTATAATTATGTTCTACACCATATCTATATGTAGCTAAATATTCAAGATATTTTAAATCCTTTTCAGAACCACATGCATAATATATAGTATTTTTAAAGCCTAATTTTTCTGCATATTCTATCATTTGCTTATTATCAGATATAATATATGTCTGATTAAATAAATCTATTTTCTTTATAAATACATACTAAAATTTAAGACATTCTTTATTTTTCTTAAATACTTCTTTTGTATTACCCCTAACAGTTATAAATATTGGAATTGTAGACGCGATTCTGGTAGCCATTTTAAACATTTATTTTTTAATATTTATTTACAAAAATTTTTACAATATTTAAAAATAAAATATTTAAATATTATAAATAATTATTTTTGTTAATTTTGTTTATTAATCCAATAAAGAATTTTATCTATATCAATTCCTCCAAATGTATATTGTCCATTATTTTTTAAAATTTCTATATAATTTAATAATGCATTTTTTATTTCTTTATCATAATCATGATCATCGTTTTTTGTTGTAATTTTAACATTATTATCTGCATTATCAGTATTATCATCTCCAAATAAACATGCATTAACAATATCATTATAGGTTTCTGATGATATTTCTAAACTTTCTTCTGGTGTTTTTAAATTATTTAACCATTCAGTCCATTTCTTAAAATTATTATCTTTACAGAAATCTATAAGCTCTTTTTTTATTTTTTCACTCTCTAAATTTTTTAATTCAGGAAAATACAATTCTGCTTCTTCTTTTGTTTTTCCATGAAGACCAGGATATAAACCAGACATCCACTTTAATGCATTATTATACGCAATCTTATAATCTTTTTGTTTCTTCATAATAAAAATTATTTATTATTAATAGTTTAATCTATTTTTTCAATTTTCTTTTCTAACCAATTAGAATAATCTGCATGAGAAACAAAAATATCTGAACAATGATCATCAATATATATCATATTACCAGATAAATCTGCAAAATATTCATCTTTAACCGTCACTTTACCAAGAGGCTTTATTTTTATTACTTCTTCTAAATATTTTTCAATATATTTCATAATTTTAAATTAAATTTTTTCATATTTTTAGTTTATTTCAAATTCATCCATAGTTGGTTTCTCCAAAGGCATATTTATTAACTGAAACTGGAGTAACTCACCCCTCCACAGTGTTTATATTTTATATTAATTTAAACAATATAATGTTCTAATAGTAATACCATACTTTTTAGCATATTAACTTATTTTATATTTCATTATATCTAAATAATTTTAATGAAAAATTACATTTTTATTTTAGTTATCTTCATTATAATATATAATTATTTAATTATACTATATAATATGGTATTGCATCTTTTTTTCATATACCGCTGATGAACCTTACCTATTAAAACTCCACAGCATTGCAATTTAACTTTATACGACAACCTTGCACAAAGATCTTGTAAGAGTAGCGATTTTTCTTTCTGTGTCATAACTTATTCTCTTTTCTGTACTTTAAATCCAAGTTCAAAGAAACGTCTTGCCGTAAATACCTCACATTCATCATCGAATATATAGTTTTCACAACATTTATCAAATTCTTGCTCCAAGTCAACATCTTTCACATCAAGGGTATTGATGAAAGAAAGTAATTCGTTTAAATCTTCAATATTACTTTCATATACAGGTTTTATCATCTGTATATTTTCATAATACTTTTTTCGTCTTTCTATCTCCGTCACTATAGCGGCTTTATCTATGTACTGTTCCATAATTATTTTAAATTTGTTTTTTGTTTAATAATTTATATGTAAAAGAAGCAGTATATTCTCTTATGAAACGTTGGTTCTTAATAGTTCCATCTTTCACTTCGTCTGAACATCGTAATAGTTTATTGCCAACCCAACTGCTAAATAAAGCAAGTTCTTCTACCACCCAACTGAAAGGACGTTTAATCATATCAAAAATATGAGATACGATTGAGAATGGTATGGCAATAACTATGAGTATAATGCGAATAGTTGCATCTATTTTGGATAAGTGCTCCAGTTTCATAACTTTATTTTTTTAAATAGTTTTTAAATTGTTCACAATATAAACGCGATTTATCTTGTTGATTTGAAGATAATAAATTATCTTCAACTCAATCCAAAGTTTTCTCAATAAAAGCATCAGTACGGATGTATTCAATATCGTGGTCATGAGAATCATTAAAACCTACATAATCAGAAAATGTACTATCTACTACATAAATTTTCTCGGGTACTTCATTTATTTTCATAACTTTATCATCCTAATTTTTGTTTGAGGGATTTGAGCCAATCTATATCTTGGCTTACAGCAAAACGTGTTGCAGTAAAAGTTGCGCCTTTCTTGCACATACCTTCAAGTCTTTCTAGTATGCTTTTCACATGTTCATTATCATCTCCGCTCCATTTAGACTTCTGCTCAAACATTCTACTAAAACTATTATCTTGAAGATTCTTTTTTATTTGCTTTTCATCTTTAAACCTTTTCAATTTTTTCTTTTCAGCATCCCATTCATATCCAGCATCCTTCATCTTTGCAAATAAAAAGTCACATTGTTCTTTAGTTGCAGGAACAACTCCAGCTATATACCATAAATCAGATTCAGATGTACCCATTCCATAGAACTTTTTGCTATCACAAAAGTACCAACTACTTATTACAGTTTGATTATCAATATCTTTAGTTAGGAAATCAAAAATTAAAGTACATTTATCGGCTTGTAGAATATCTCCCTTCTTTGCATCTTGGATAGTCCAAAGACGCATTCTATCTTGTATATCAATTGGGAAATAATTATGTTCTCCTTTATTATTTGTTACTTGATAATTTTTTGCATCGAAAGAATCAATATGCCAAATATTTCCAAGTTTATTTACTACCCAATCTCCTTCCTGAAATTTTGGCTTAACCTTATCAGTAGGATTCTTCTCACCTTGTTTTTCAATATCATAAAGAAATAACATACAATCTTTTGATATATTAAAATCAGGAAGCCCTGTAGTTCCATTAGAATAAAAAGATACAGTTTCTTCTTGTTCTAATATTGCTCTTGTACAACCTTTATTTAAAGGGTACTTGTAACAAGTAATAATTTCATTTTTTTCATCAACTTTTGCAAGCCAAAGTTTACCATATAAAGGAGAGTATAACTCTGTTTCTCTTGGATAGTGTTTTAATATTTCAATAAGATTTATTTCCTTCTGCTCGCCTTGCTTTTCAAGCCAAGCAAGTGCTTCTTCTAACTTTTTAGTATGTTCTAGATTATAATACTTGAAGTCTTCACTTGATAGAGTATCTTTTATATCCTCTATTAGAAATTTCCTTATCTTCTCATCCTCACTCTTTTTGAGTTCAGGAAAAAGACTTTCCAACACATACCTCTGGTCAGCATTGGCTGTTTCATAAAGCCTTTTGGCTTCTTCTAATTTTTCTTTTTGTTCCATAATTATCATCTTTCTATTCTTTGTTTAATGGCTTTGAGGTAATCAATACAAGCATCTAATTCTTCCGTACTTGCATAATGTTTCTTAGCTGTATCAAGGAAATAAATTGTATCTTTAACTTTATGTTCATCCTCTTTACTTCACTCAGCGGTTTTTTGCTCAATCTTTTTCAACAGATGTGTCTCTTCTGACCATTCATATCCTGCTTTGCGCATTGCTTTCACTACCCTATCACTTTCGAAAGAATTTTCCTCAATCTTCTTCAACTCTTTCTTCTCAGTATCCCATTTATAACCAGCTTCTTTCATCTTCTGAAATAGGAGATCACGTTGTTCTTTAGTAGCAGGATGAATATTTTCTATAGAATGTCCTGCTTCACCTTCATAGAAATTTTCATTAAATCCAATAAAACAATGTGAGTTAAAGAAGTCCAAACCACGCTCTTTGTAAATAGCAACAAATGGAGTTGTAAAGTTTTTATCTTCAGCCGCAAGAAAATCGCTGTTCTTTGCATCTTTGATAGTCCAAAGATGATAATTATTTTCACGTTTAAAGGGTATAGAACTTCTTTTCGTAAATTTAGTATCAACTATGTAACGGTCATCTAAAATATCACTAATTTTGCAATGTACATCCCCGTCTGTAATCCAATCGCCAACCTTAAACTTTGGCTTAACCTTATCAGTTTCCTTCTTCTCACCTTGCTTTTTAAGCCCATACTTTTGTGAATTTTCCAACACTTCATCTATACCATCTTGAATCAGTTGCTCTTTTTCCTTTAGATATACATCTTCATAAATCCACTTTTTGTCATCATGGTTTTGCTTTTCAAGCCAAGCACGAATATCTTTTGTAGATACACCAAAAAACACCTCATAATCTTTATGTGTAGCAAAAACATTGATTAGAGCATTCCTTATTTCTTCATCCTTGTCATCAAGAGCATTATTATTACCTGCAATATACGCATCACATAGCATTTTGTGTACTTCAAGACCATTGTAAGTCTTGTCACTGTTGCAATGACTAATAGCATAGTCACTTGTGTTCATATTAAGTTTAGATTCTTTACTCATAATTTATTCTCTTTTGATTTCTGTATAATATGCTTCGTCATTTGTCTTCTATTTAGTCAAATCAAATAACTCATCCTCAGTAACATTATATCCACTATCTCTATCTGAACAAAATATATCGAATGGGTTATCGCATTCTTGAATCTTTTTAATCAATTCTTGTTTTAATTCATTAATTTTTTCTTGAGTGAAAAACTTTTTTTGTACTAATTCTTCTTGAGCATTAGATTCTTTATACCATGCTTTTTCACTCAGTTCTCCTAATATAAATTTATGAAATGGTTTAGTATACACCTCTATTTCTTTGCCAAATAAATCGTTATCAACCTGTATTCTAAATTGGAATACATCATTATCTACATATTTCTTTTTCATAACTTTATACTTTTAGTTTTTTAATTGTCTTATAAGATTATTCAATGTTTCAAATATGTAATAATTCCAATGAGGACTTTCATGGTTCGCCGCAAAATTAAGAACTTCGTTAAGTACTTTCATCTGCTCTTCGCTACAAGTAATAGCATATTTTTGCTTTTCAATCCAAGCAATCCATTCAGGGGCACAAACACCACTATGAGAATAATGATTCGGCAGCGTATGCAGATATTCAAGTAATGACTCTCTAACCTTCTCATCCTCGCTCTCTTGGAGTTCGGGGAATACAGTGCAAACATACCATTTTCCAATATTACTTGAATTAGGGTTATTATACAATTCTTGTGCAATTCTAATAGCCTCATCATAAGCTTTTGCTTTTTGTTCTATTGTAAGTTCTTTCATAACTCTTCTTTATTTAGTAAATCTATTATTTCACTTGGGTTTTTACCACTTTCTTTTGCCACACATAAAGCGAATAAAACACCATACCCGTTTAATACCTTCTTATCTTCTTTCATAATCACAAAAGATTTAATACATGTATTTTTTCTATCATAGCCACGCAAGCATCGACAAGGTTGTCTGCTTTAGTATGTAAACCACTCATGTGTGGGTATGTGATATAGTTGTCATAAAGTGATATTACTGGTTTGCCACCTTGAATTTCTGGTAAAACACCAAGCAATACTGCAAGACTCCAAGCGGTAATAGAGCCATTAAGTCCTTTTCCTATCTTGATAGTAGAACCATCATCAGGAATAAATAGTTCTCCTGTTACGCTATCAATAATATCGTCGTAATACATATCTGCACTTTCAAATGGCAGTATCTCTAACAGTTTCTTGCTTTGTTCTAAATCTGTAAATGCTTTCATAACTTTATTCTCCTATTCTATGTTTAAATGATTTAAGTCAATTGTTCATCTTCACTATAAGCAAAATTCTCTTTAACTTTCTTCAACTCATGTGTCTCTTCTGACCACTCATATCCTTACTCACCTTGTTTTTCAAGCCAAGCAACAATGTCATTTCTGTTTATACCTAAAAGGTAAGGACTATTCATTGCTGGGTCATAGAAATTGAAAGTGTTAATAAGTTTTTCTCGTATTTTCTCACCCTCGCTTTCTTTGAGTTCAGGGAAAATAGTTTCAATTATAACATTGCAGGCACTCATAGACTCTGATGCTTTGTATAATGCTTCTGCAATTCTAATAGCTTTGTCATATGCTTTTGCTTTTTCTTCCTGTGTCATAACTTTATTCTCCTTTACTTTTAAATTTCAAACCAAGTTCAAAGAAACGTCTTGCCGTATATAACGCATATAAATCATTAAATATATAGTTCTCACAACATTTATCAAATTCTTTCTCTAAGTCAACCTCTTTTACTTCAAGATTTTCCTTGTAACGGGTATCTCTTGCAAATTCAACACCAGTTTTACCACCAATAATATACGCTTGTTCAATCTCTTTTCTCCATAGTCCTTGTTGTTCTTTTGTTAATTGATTAAACAATTTGCTTTCTATATTAAATGAATATATTTCAGCATTAGCTTGAATACCTGCTTTAATGGAATCATAACATTTATCACTCATTTCTAAATTACAATGTCTCATATTTTTTTATTTTCTTTTAACCAACAAACCATTTCAAATGCAGCATCAAGCAAATCTTCTTTTTCTCCAGTATTAATCATATCTTTCCAAGAGTTACTTCCATCTTCGTACCATTTATAACTACCATAAGCAATTTGATGTAAATTTACTTCATCAGTAAACTTATATTTACGGATATGAATTAAATATGTAGTTGTAGAATATTTACCTACTTCTATAAACTCACTTGGAAGAAGATTCATTAAAGCAGAAAGACTCCAAGCTGGAATACCTTCATAGTCCAATGTGCCATCTTTTACTTGATAATCTTTATCATCACCATCTAAATAACACATATCAGCAGTATTAACATCAATTCCCAACTCTATAAGTTTCTTGGACTGATCTATTGAGGTGCAAATTTTATTCATATAAAATTAAAATTTAGGAAATAGTTTTATTAATTTTTTTCTTTGTTTTGCCACATTAATCTTCATTTTTAAAAATGTAACAAACCATCTCAAAAATAACATCTAATAATTCATACGATTCTTCACAAATATGTATACTAACATTATCACTTTTGTAATAAGCAATCCATCTATTCAAACCATCTTTTGAAAGATAAAATTTATAAACATTTCCATTATCATCCATTATTGAAGGTAGAATAAAATTAGATAATGCAGAAAGGCTCCAAGCAGGAGTACAAACATCATCAAATTGTTCATCCATAAGTATTGGGCAATTTTCATATTTCTGAATATCATAATCATAATCCCAATACATATCAGCGGTATTTATATCAATCCCTAACTCTATGAGTTTTTTGGATTGTTCTAATGAAGTACAAATCTTATTCATGGTTTAACAAATTTTTTTATTGTTAGGTGGAGGAACAACCAATCCACCACAAATCCTCCAATTGTCTGGAATATTATTCCATATACTATTTTCCTGTCTCATAAGGGTTATTATCTTCTGTTACTTCAATAGCAAGCCCTTTTTCAATAAGTCCTCGATAGTCAAAATGATGAGCATTTAGCCAATCTTGACATCTAAAGTATATACCATAAGGATATTCAATATTTCCTTCACAACTAATCTCAAATAATTCTTTCTTCTCTTCTTCAGTCATACTTGATATTGGACGAAGATAAGGGAGCATCCACCTTGAATGACATTTAAAATCTTCATTTTCCCAAGATTCACAAAAGCCTTTATAATCAATTTGCTTAAGTGTCATAGCTATATCTTCTCCAACATACACTTTAACGCCATAAGGCAATCTTGCACAAAGTTCTTTTAAAAGTAATTCTTTATCTTCTTGTGTCATAATTTTATCAAATAATGTTTACAACCACGTTTACATACAGTATCACTTTCATCATAATAATGTTCACAACCACAGCATACATAGTTACGATTTAATTCACACTCTTTATCAATTTTACCATTATCAACATTAATTGTCATATATCTTTTCTGTTTAAATCAAAATGTCATAATATTTTTCTATATTAAATCTCGATAGTCAAACATTTTCTTGTTGACCCAATTAACTAAAACACCAGATGTTATAGAAACAGAAAAGAGTAAATTATCAATTCTATGTTATTTTCTTTAATTAAGGTTTCTACCTCTTTTCTTTCTTCTTCAGACATTAAAGACATTGATCGAAGATATGGTTTAATGTCAATTATTTTGTTATAATAAAATGTGTCTCTTAAAACATCACTATAGTTATGTTCTAAATTCAATACACCTTCTTCTGTTGTTCTATCTTTAAGTCAAACCTTCAAACGTATATGATAAGGTAACCTTACACATAAGTCTTTAAATAACAATTCTTTATTTTCTTTTGTCATAATTATAATCATTTTTATATATTAAATTAAATAAATAATGTTTATTAATAAGTTAATTTTTTAAATAAATTTAACTTTAACATTACTATTCTTTCTTTTTATCTTTGAATATAACAACACTATCTACTGGGATACCATCTTTATAGGTAATTTCAAGTATAGTCTTTCCTTGATAGACATCTTTAGCAGTAGGAGTGTCAATAATAAAAAGTCCAATAAAAAACATTATACTACCGACAAAAACTAAAAACACGTCTACGAGCGGAGCTTCATCCATTAATCTTATAACTATTCCTGCTATTATTGTAAGCAGAGATAAAATAATAAGTGTAATCATAATTTATTTCTCTTTTAATTGTTCAATTAATTCTTTTAATTCCTTTTGTCTGTGTTCTTTGTAGAAGTGTCAATTACCTTTGTGAGAAAAAGATCTCTATAACGTAAAGAGAAAGTTTCAATATATTCACAACTATCTATTTCAACTAT
>ODAJ012168618.1_pt1 | contig 14772 bp, 10 predicted proteins | sample 1539241 | NCBI WGS metagenome assembly ODAJ01 (sample SAMN02144231, study PRJEB22623) | gut metagenome | biome: sheep rumen | host: Ovis aries | place: New Zealand
TATTCATGCTGTGTCTTTTCCTCCTTTTGGCCTTTGGCCTTCCGCTGTTTCACGGAAGACAAGGAACATTTATAAATTTTCACGGAAATAAACTATATCATAGAGGCGCCATGAAATCAAGCACATTTTCTATTTTTTCAGCCGGCCTGCACAGGGCGTTCTTCGCACAGCTGAAGTGCACCCCTGTCCTGCCGCGTTTTCCCCGTGGCAGAGACCGTTTTATGATAGCGCAGAACCTACATTGCATGAGGCAGCAGTTCAGACAGGCTGTTCTTTAAGTGCGATTCCGGCGCAAAGCATCCATCTTCGTGAGAAAATTGCTGATGGAGCAGCAGTTCAGACTGGCTGTTCTTTAAGTGCGATTCCGGCGCAAAGCATCCATCTTCGTGAGAAAAACATTGTCGGTCTGACCGAAAGATCAGAAGATGCGAATGCATCTTCTTAGCTTGCAGGGCAGGACCGACGTTTTTCGATGAAGATGATGTTTGCGCCGGACTCCAAAACTACGTTACAGCCTGTCCGAACTGCTGCCGGCTTATTTACGTCCTCAGGTAGAGATTGTGGAGGAACTTGACAGCCTCACCTCTGGTGCAGCTCTTTGTGTCACGGAAAGTTCCGTCAGAGAAGCCCGCTGCCACCTTCTTTTCGTAAGACCAGATCACTGCCTTGCGGAACGCTGGGGTTATAGAGTCCTTGAATGGATTTTTCGTAGAAGCAGGTTTCGGGCAGCCCTTATAGCGCCATATAAACATCATAATGTGGCCGCGTGTACAGTTCTTATTGATTCCGAATGTGCCGTCACTGTAGCCCTTGGTGATTCCCTTCTGGCTGCCCCACAAAATAGCCTTATAGAAAACGTGGGTCTTCGGCACGTCGGAGAAAGGACTCTTTGTCACACTCTTAGGCTTAGGACAGCCTGCATAGCGCCACAGGAACATCATAATATGGCCGCGTGTGCAGACTTTATTGATTCCGAATGTGCCGTCACTGTAGCCCTTAGTAATTCCCCGTTTCACAGCCCACGCAATTGCTTTCGCATACACGTGGTTATAGGGCACATCAGGAAATGGACCCTTTGGCACAGGAGTAGGCGTAGGTGTAAGAGTAGGTTTAGGTTTAGGTGTAGGGGTAGGTGTAGGATCAGGCTTCGGATTCCCGTATGCGTAGATGCAGGCATTGCCGAATGTATTTTTCAGAGAAACTTTTTTACCGGAAATCGTCATTGAATCCTTCCCGCAGTCAAGATACTTGCCCCCAATATTAATATAGGTCTGTCCTACCCCACAGGACGTCCTGCGCATCTCGCTCGTCGGTCCTTCGAACGCAACCACCAGATCAGTGCTGGCGGTCTCCTGAAGACTGACAAGTACCGCGAATTTGTCTCCGGCATCGACCTCGACATCCTTTTTCAGATAGATTTTGAAGAAGCCCCTGCCTTCAGTATATCCGCTCTGCTGTACGGCGATCGTTCCGCTCGAAGGATTCGTGTTGTCGGCAAGTTTAGTCATCACGTAGATCTGATACTTGCTGGCTGCCGTAGTATATATGCCGACGCAGTCGATGATCTCATCGTGCTCCGGTTCGAATACATTTGCAGCATACGAAGCGCCTTTAAGTTCATTTACAAAGCCTGTGCCCGAATAGGAAAAAACATCTTCATCACGCAGGGTCCCAATCTCTTCATGCTCGGGCACGTACACAGTTGCCGAACCCAGAGAAGCGTCATAATAGGAGACCCAGTTGAAGCCTTTCTCGGTCCTCGGGCTCGCGCTTCCCCAGGAATTCTGGACGTAGAAAGCCCCCGGAGCCACACCGTCCGCCACGATCTTGTTGTCATCCCAGCCGATTACAGTGAGAGAGTGATCTGCCGCAGGTTTATCTGTGTCTGACCAGTCAGTATAAAACCCGTGCGTGCTAGAATTCAGGCTGCCGGCACCGGAATAGCAGGTAATGGCACATGCCCCGTACTGCATGACTGCGGCTTTCACGGACTCATTCAGAGCTTTCCACGTACTTCCCTTCCACAGATTTTTTGTTTTCAAATCCGACCAGCTTCCCAGAAAAATGACTTTTTCTATATGCGAAATATCATTCTCGATGTCAAACGGTGTCATGCCGCTGTTTTCGGGAAAGTCGTCCTCATTTCCGAGACCTATATGATTGGCCATGGCTGCCGCAGCCATGAGGGGGTTTCCCGGTGTACCCGCCCAGTAACCGCTCGCGGGTATTCCCGTATCTCCTCCTGTCTGGTTAAAGTAGCCGTACAGAATCTGCCTCTCAGAGTAGTCGAGTTCATCAGCCAGGCCGGCAGAAATCATGCTCATCTCCGCGGAAGTTGTCAGTGAATGGACCCAGCATGAATTTCCGTCCTGATTCCGGATGCCGGTCCGCACGTCATTAATATAGGACACCGGCAGTGATCCCGCTCCGACGATCTCCTCTGTAAAACTTTCAAGATCATTCTTCACGCTTACACTTTCAGATGTATTCCAGATGATAGGAACAACACCTCCTGACGCATGCTCATAATCCTCATAAAACAGCGTCTCCATTTCCAGCGGGCTTTCTTCCTCATGATTCGATACGGACGGCTCCCCGGATTCTGACACACCGAAAATATCCGACTCCGCGTCTGCATAAGGAACATCAGCCTCCTCCCGGCTTATGTCATAGGATTCGGAACTGTCATTTCCAGAAATGTCCCCGGCATCGTCAGCGTCAGTGATCTCATCCGCAGGGGCTTCATCATAATATGGCAGATCTTCGGCGCCGTATACCTGCTCTGTCAAAATCAGGTCTCCCGGCACTGCTGCCAAAAGTGCGCCTGCAAGCAGGCACGCAATAATCTTTCTCATAAACCTATTCTGCAAAATTTTTCTTCCTTTACAAAAACTTCCCAATCGATTCTGAGACCGGTTGGGATTGAACCTGTTTTTATACGTGTATCTGGGAGAATACTTCTCCGATTGGCTCCCGAATCACAAGATCAGCCATTGTATCTCTTACTGTAGCCGACTTATTGACGAGGACAAGCTTGTCACCCTTAAAATAGTCGATCAGACCCGCTGCCGGGTATACCACCAGTGATGTCCCGCCTATGATGAGGCAGTCCGCCCCGGCGATCGCCCTGACCGCCCCGCTTATCACATCATTGTCAAGGCCTTCTTCGTAGAGGACGACATCCGGCTTGATAAGTCCTCCGCAGTCATCGCACGTCGGCACGCCCAGACTGTTTTTTATGAATTCCGGACCGTAAAACTTTCTGCATCGCATACAGTAGTTCCGGTGAATTGAGCCGTGCAGCTCATATACAGTCTTGCTTCCCGCTTTCTGATGGAGTCCGTCGATGTTCTGTGTGACGACAGCCAGGAGCTTTCCTGCGGCTTCGAGTTCCGCGAGCTTTTTGTGTGCAGCGTTCGGCTCCACGTCAAGGATCAGCATCTTGTCCTTATAAAAGCGATAGAATTCCTTTGGATCGCGTACAAAAAACGAGTGACTGATGATCTGCTCCGGCGGATACTTGTACTGCAGATTATAAAGTCCATCCTGAGAACGGAAATCCGGTATTCCGCTCTCAGTCGAGACGCCTGCCCCGCCAAAGAATACAATCTTCTTGTGAGTGTCGATAATCTCCTGAAGTTCATCTACCTCGCGGCTCATAGTTTCACCTTCCTTCTTTATTAATCAGAGCGCTTCCTCACGAGGCCTTCTTTGCGGCCTTGATCGGTTTTGTGCTTGATACGCACTTGCCGATAACGACACACCTTACCGAACTGTCCGACGTGCAGGTAGACAGTGTGACAGTAAAATCGTTCTCGGTCAGCGGCACATTGTTGCTCACTTCCGAAGCTGCCTGAAGCCTCTTCTCCCATTCGAGAAATTCTTTTCCTCTCGCTGTAAAGATATTATACACCTCAGAATCGACAGCTGTCTCGAATGCGGCGTAAATATGATAACGGTAATTTCCCTGCGGAGTCAGGATCCAGAAGTATGGGGCAGAGTCGTATTTGCCCTGATCCCGAAGATATTTCAGCATTCCGAACATGCTGCCGCTCTTCATATTATGCCCGTATACAATCGTGTTGGGATCGGTAAAGTCACCTGAATTCAGACACTCCTCAAAGATCGATCCTGCAAATAGATACTCTCTCCGGAATGTCTTATGCAGATAGTACTCATTGTCAGTCGTATGGCAGATCGGATAATTGATATTGTCCTGGGCATCAACGTACAGCCACCCGACAATATCCGGGTTAATGGCTTTCAGGTTCTCCCAGTCGACCTCTACCGGAGGATCCGCATCCTCAATGATATCGACCACCCGGCCTTCTTCCGATTTTACCGGCTCGGGGGTCGGCGTCGGCGTCGGTGTGCTGTCCGGCTCTTTTTCCCTGACCGGTTTTGTGAATTCATCCGCCAGGTCATCATACTCGGCGTCGGCGGCAGCATAGCCATGGTAAATTATGTAGAGCTGATAGGCGGAATACAGGAACACACACAGCGCGGCCACGAACAGGATCGCACGGATGATTCCCATTCCGCCTCTTCTCTTTTTCTTCTTTTTTTTCATATACCTTGTCTTCTCATCAAGCAGTATTCAGGCGGCAGCAAAATCCGGCGAAGTACCGCATTTATGCGGCAAATGCGGGTTCCGCACTGTCCGCTGCAGCCTGGTATCAGTAAATAATGACCGCATTGCCGATCTCAATCGCATTGAAAATTGCTGCCATATTCTGCGACGGGATATTGACACAGCCGTGGGAACCGTCGTAGAGATAGATATCTCCTCCGAACGAGCTTCGCCACGGCGCGTCATGAAGACCGCGGCCGCCGTCGAACGGTGCCCAGTAGTCGACAGGAGATGCGTATCCCTGAACATCCAGTCTTCCAAGTGTCGCATGCTCTTTCTTGGCATCGATCGCGTAGATTCCTCTTCTCGTCTCCCGCTCCGATGTCGGAAGTCCGGTGACAACATCCGTATCCATGACAAGTTCATAATTGTGATAGCACCAGAGATGCTGCTCCGAGATGCTGACCTCAACATACGTCCCTGTAATATCTCCGTTATCCCATCCCATTGCCTTGTAGAGGAATGTCGGAGTTCTCTCACCGGACGCCTGCGTCGTCACGGCATCCTGAACATCGGCGATCGTCACATCCTTGTTGATGACCCAACCGTAGTCTCCGCCGTCCGGCAGCATGATGACTTCACCGGAATGAGTCGTGAACTCGCGTGCGAGCCCGAACGTATCATATTTCTGTCCCCAGCCGTAGACGAGTTTTCTTGCATAATCACCCGCGAGAGTAACATGATTTCCATCGTCCGTAATGTACGGCCTGAGCGTATCCGCGTTGACGTACTCAGTATTCTCACCGAACACATAGTACACATTAACACCGAGTATAGCATTGTATTCATTCATGCGGGTGTTCAGGTTCTCATTGTCGCTCCGCACAGACGGATGCAGATAGCAGTCATCCTTCACTACATCAATTTCCGTCTTGGCTGTGTCCAGGGCATCGAATACCATTGCTCTGAATTTCTCCTCATCCAGCTGATTGCCCTCGACCTCCGGCTGAATAGAGAAGGATGTACCGTTATCAACGAGCTGGGCATCGACCGGAGCCGTAATGTTCTCAGGATTGAGGCAGGAGAGACCGTTCACGACCTGTTCCGCCTTCTCGCGGTCATAGGTGGTTCCTGCACTTACCTCAAAGGTCTTTGTGCCGAGAAGTCCGAGGAACCACAGCTTTGTATCCTGCTCTTTCAGGATCTTATCGACAGCCCCGTCATCAACATAAGCCAGAGCAATGTCCTCGGACGTTATTGTCTCTGTCACATCGTTCAGCTCTTTGATGTCGAGATGGTAGGTCACGATTTCATTGGCGATATCCTGCTTGACCTGGGCAGGCTCAAGAACGGAAACATCACGATCATTTATTATTGTGCCGGGGAAAAATCTCTTCGAAAAATAATCCGCGTAGTAAAAATATGCCGCCGCGATTGCAATAATAGCGCAGCAGAGCAGGGAACCGACAAAGATAAGTGCTCCGATACCCGGTTTCTTTTTCTGTTTTGACTCCGGCGCTGCCGGTGACGGTGGAGGAAGAACATAGCCCGGCCCGCCCGGGGTCGGTGTGCCTGTCGGCCGGGACGGCTCTGCAGCTACGGCTGCCACAGGCTCCGCAGCATCAGCTGTCAAAGGCTCCGCAGCATCGGCTGCCACAGGCTCCGCAGCATCAGTCTTACCCTCTTCTCCCGCAAGTCCTGCTCCTGCCGCTTCCGCGCTCTCTGTCACCTCTGCGTTCTCTGTCGCCGCTGCGGCCTCTACGTTCTCTGGCACCTCTGCGGCCTCTGCGGTTTCTGCGTTCTCTGTCACCTCCGCGGCCTCTGCGGCTTCTGCGTTCTCTGTCACTTCTGCGCTCTCAAAAGTTTCAGTCGGATCACTCTCCGGAACAGCCTCTTCGGCAGGCTTTGTCTCTCCGGCTTCTGTCTCTTCTGCGCTCTCAGCTGTCTCTGAGTTCTCTGGCACCTCTGCGGCGTCTGCGCTCTCAGCAGGGGTGCTATTCATACTCCCATTCAGCTCCTCCGCCCGGGCCTCCATCATCTCACGCCTGCTCAGGCGCACTTCTTTCTCCGCGAGAAATTTGTCAAGGTCCTCAAGAAAGATGTCGGATATATCCATTTTCATGAGTTCTTCGTCCGGCATCCTTGAGAAATCTATGCCGCCACTCTCCGGAGGATCTCCACCCATATTAAGAGTCTTATCCTTCATGTTATCATTCATAAATTTACTCCCTTAATCTAAGCGGGAAAACTCCCCGCTTCTGCCTTATCATCCCCCATATGACAGTGCTATACGAAAGCTGTTCTTTTTATAGCAATAGGGCTGCCGCTTAAATCGCGGCACCCCTAAGTATTTATCCATGGAGCAGCTTTTCAAGCGTAGCCAGCTTTACACTGACCACAAATACTTCACAGGCTTTTTCAAGTTCCGCCTCTGTCGGATAGGAAGGCGCGATACGGATATTGGTATCCCTCGGATCCTTTCCGTAAGGATATGTCGCGCCTGCGCTGGTCATCACGACACCCGCATCTTTTGCTTTTTTTACTATCGATTTGGCACACCCCTCCAGTGAATCAAAACCGATAAAGTAGCCGCCGTGCGGTTTTGTCCACGACGCAATCTTCAGCGGTCCGAGTTCCTTCTCAAGCGTATTCTCGACGAGTTCGAATTTCGGGCGCATAATATCTGCGTGCTTTGACATATGATCGCGCATGTTCGCGACATTGCCGAAGAATCTGACATGGCGCAGCTGATTCAACTTGTCATGGCCTATAGTCTGAATCTTCATATATTTTTTAATGTCTTCCAGATTCCTGTGGGATGCAGCCAGAGCCGCAAGACCCGAGCCCGGAAATGTAACTTTGGATGTAGAGATGAACTTATATACAATATCGGGTCTCCCCGCCTTACGGCACTCTCTCAGGATCTCGAGCAGATAATCCTGCTTTTCGGGATCCTCATAGAGGTGATGGATAGAGTATGCGTTATCCCAGTAAATTCTGAAATCCATAGCTGCAGGCGTCAGGTGGGCGAACCGCTTGACTGTCTCCTCGGAGTACGTATATCCCTGAGGATTCGAATACTTTGGCACACACCAGATACCCTTCACAGACGGGTCGTTATTGACATATTCCTCGACCATATCCATGTCGGGACCTGTCTCCGACATCGGGACATTGATCATCTTGATACCGAAGAATTCCGTAATCTTGAAATGTCTGTCATAGCCCGGCACCGGACACAGCCACTTGACCTCATCCAGCTTGCACCATGGAGTTCCGCCGCACACACCGTGTGTGTAGGAACGCGAAACTGAATCGAACATGACATTGAGCGAGGAGTTACCGAAAATGATCATGTCATCCGGTCCCACCTCAGACATCTCACCCATAAGCCTCTTGGCTTCCGGGATGCCTGTCAGAACGCCGTAGTTACGGCAGTCTGTACCTGTCTCATCATTAAAATAAATATTGGAATGCAGGACGTCAAGCATCGGTCTGGATAATTCCAGCTGAGCTTTGGATGGCTTGCCGCGGGACATATCGAGCTTAAGCCCCATCGCCTGTATCTCTTTGTACTGCTTCTCTACTTTGCTTTTTTCTTCTGCCAGTTCGGCAAATGTCATTTCCAGATAAGGTTTCATAATAACTCCTCCTTGACCGCCTGATGCGGTCCAAAACCGGTCGGTCTCTTCTTCCCCATGATTGCAATTATTATACGTAATGGCTCTTTTTGTGTCAACTGTGGGAAATATCGTCATCACGCCAACAGTTCGAACAGGCATATCCCTGCGCCGATTATCGATACCGGCGTTTTCCTGTCCGGACAGTAATTTCACACGTCAGAAAACAACGCGCCCCGCGCAGCCACACGGAAGAATTAGATCCGTATCCCGGATCGGAAGGCCTACTTCACCGGATTCTACGCTTGACGGGTGGGATGCGGCAAGTGAGGTCTTCAGCATATGAGTCAGCACGCCGGCCTGTAGTCCGGTCGTATATGAGTTAAGCAGGAAGAACAGAGGCTCTTCGGACAATATCTGCTGAGTGAGCAGGAGCAGCGGATATATAGTATCCTCTATTTTCCATATTTCACCCTTGGGTCCCCTTCCGTACGAGGGCGGATCCATGATGACAGCATCATATTTATTACCCCGGCGGATTTCTCTCTGCACGAACTTTGTGCAGTCGTCTACCAGCCAGCGGACAGGGCGGTCCGCCAGTCCCGAGGACTCCGCGTTCTCGCGTGCCCAGGTGACCATGCCTTTTGAAGCATCCACATGGGTCACCGAAGCACCCGCCGCCAGTGCAGCGCATGTCGCACCGCCTGTATAGGCGAAAAGATTAAGCACCCTGACCGGTCTCCCGGCTTCACGGATCAGTTTGCTGAACCAATCCCAATTTGCTGCCTGCTCAGGAAAAAGACCTGTGTGCTTGAAGCTGAACGGTTTTAAGTTGAAGCGAAGATTGCCGTAGGATATCTGCCATGTCTCCGGCAGATCAAAGAACTCCCAGTTCCCGCCTCCCTTACTGCTGCGGTGATAGTGACCGTTCGGATGTCTCCATCCTTCATGGGCCTGCTCAGTCTGCCAGATGACCTGAGGATCCGGACGGATCAGAAGATATTTTCCCCACCTTTCAAGCTTCTCTCCGCATCTCGTATCCAAAACTTCATAGTCTTTCCAATTTTCAGCGATCCACATAGTATTCTCCATCCAATATTTCTATTATCAATCTCGCATTTGTAGGTTCCCGGAAAGTCTAAATCGAAAATGATGCTCTCTCCGTGAAGTATCCCTGCGAAAGTATACTTTGCGATGAGACTGCTCATTTCACCGGGGCGGGAAGTTCAATCCGCTTATTTTATGAAATATGATACTACACTTTAACAGAAACGTAAACAAACGTAAATAGAAGTGGAATTGACGTAATGAGTCGAAGATGTTAAAATCATCGCTATACTGTATACATAAAGCCGCCTTCTGTATACAAAAGAAGGTCAGAAATTTCAGAATGCAAAGGAATTAAGATATGACAAAATTGCTTAAAACCGGCACTGTGATTCTCCTTGGGGGAGTCCTGCTACTTGGTGCCTGCGGCGCAAAGGATGCCAACCAACCGAGACCGGATTCAGTCATAGCCGCTGTCCCGACTGCAACTCCGGCTCTGACTCCCACCCCCACCCCTATCCCGGCGGTCCTCGAGTCTGATTCGGACTCAATTGCCGAGTGGGTACTGGATGGTGATGACGATGAAGAGGTCGTTGAAGAGGACGACAGCTGGATCCAGGACGATGGGGACGCAGTAGAAGACGAAGACCAGACAGAAGAGAACTATGAAGTCAATATCATAGAAGACGACGAGAGCACCGATCAGGGTGCTGAGGGAAACAAGGCAACTGCCCTTGAAATCGCGGATGTCTACAGTGAGCCGGGCGGAGATCCTGACACAATCATCGGAACAATAGATGCCGATGAACGGGTCACGATCCAGGGAAATGTAGACGGCTGGTTTGTCATTAATTACAATGGCCAGCGCGCATATGTAGATTCAGAATTGTTTGGCTGATAAGACAAATTTAAAAATTGTCCCGCCCGGGAGCCCATATCCGAATAAGATGTGGGTTCCCGGGCGGGACAGTTTTTATTAGTTACTTTTCCGCTCATTTCTGGTATTATTACGAATAGATAAGGAGGTAAAAAAGCTTATGACCAATGATTATAACAACGCCAGACGTCAGGGCGAACGGGCGAGACGGTGGGCCACTGTATCCGGCCATAATCCCTATCTCACATCCATGGAAGAGTTTGTCTCTTCCTCCGATATAGCAGCTGAGCAGGATCTCGGCATACATGAGATTCCTCTGTATCTGTATGCGGGTACACGGACACGGGGCAGGCAGAATGCATTTGCAGAAAATTTCATGCCGCTGCTCGAAGAAAGTTCGGAGTTCGCCAAAAAATGGTCTGACCTCTATGAATCTCAGCTCGAAGAAGGTCTCAGAGAGCCGGTCAAAGCATATGAGTACATGGGTCGTTTCTATGTTGAGGAAGGCAACAAGCGAGTCTCCGTAATGAAATACCTTAACTCTTACTCGATTCCTACCCACGTGATCCGCTGTCTGCCGAAAAAGAGCGACAACCGCGATGTTCAGATCTATTATGAGTATCTTCCTTTCTACGAAGTGACAGGCATCTTCGGTTTCATGTTCTCCCGCGAGGGCTGCTTCCAGAAACTTGCGGCACTGCTGGGACGTGACCTGACTACACCGTGGCCAAAATCACTGGTGAAAGACTTCATGGACACAGCCGAGAAGTTCGCGTCTGTCTTCTATCAGAAAGGCGGTTCGAGGACCGGGCTGAGAGCAGAAGACGCTCTGCTCATCTCACTCGGGATCTATCCTCTTGAAACCCTGCGGGATGCCGAAAACGACAGCCTGGGTAAACACATGGACCGCCTGTGGAATGAGTTTCTCACAGAATCTGATCCAGAAAACCTGAAGCTCATTGAGAGCCCGTGGCAGGTCGATAAAAAGGCAGGAGCACTGCAGGATGCCAAGATTGCGAAAATGCTCAATGTAATGCCGGTCTACACCGCTGCACGTCCGCTGAAAGCCGCTTTTCTTTATGCAAATGACGAAGCGTCCTCCAGCTGGACCTATGGACATGAGCTCGGCCGCAACGAGCTCCACCGCATCTACGGGGATCTGATCGACACAATCAAGATCGAGAACTGTAATGACGAGGCCTCCACCCTTCGTGGAGTGAACACAGCGATCGACGACGAAGACGATGTCATCTTCACCACGTCACCGCTCATGATGCCTGCCGCACTGAAAGCGGCCATCGATAATCCGAGTATCAAGTTCCTCAACTGCTCGACGGGTCTCACGGTCAACGCGGTCCGCTCCTACGAAGCCAGGACATATGAGGCCAAGTTCCTGATGGGCGCTCTTGCAGCTATCGTAGCACCCAACCACAGGATCGGTTACTGTGCCGGTGCCCCGATTTACGGAACGCTGGCGGAGATCAACGCATTTGCAATCGGAGCTTCTATGATCGACCCGGAAGCTCGGGTTACATTAGTCTGGACAGGGAAAAAAGACTATGACTGGGAGGCAGATCTGACATCCCGGGGTATTTCCGTCATCTCCGGCAAAGAATTTATCACTCCGAGGGATGAGAAAAGACGTCACGGCCTCTACCGCATTCTTGAAGACGGCAGTGCCGAGAATCTTGCTGCCCCTATGCAGAACTGGGGCCGCTACTATGCCCTGATCATTGAGAGCATCCTGACCGGGGCATGGGAATCGAAAGCACTGACGGATAAAAATCACTCTCTGAACTACTGGTATGGCATCTCATCTGGGGTCATCGACGTAATATATTCGAAAAAGCTTTCCTATAATACACTGAAGCTGCTCGACCTTCTCCGTGACGGAGTTGTTAAAGGCACGATCAGCCCGTTCGACGGAGAACTCAGAAGCCGCGATGGTATTGTGAAAACAGCAGGATCAGACCGCCTCACTTACGAAGAGATTCTTTCAATCAACTGGCTGAATGAAAACGTCGACGGTGAGATTCCCCCCACATGGGAAATGAATGACAGCGCAAAAAAGTCCGTATCTGTCGCCGGAGTCAAAAAATAAGGAGCCCTATGAAGATACTTGCAATCGCGGATGAGGAATCAAAGAGCCTGTGGGACTATTATGACCCGGAACGTCTTCGCGGTGTTGACCTTATTCTGTCCGCCGGTGATCTCTCTCCCGCCTATCTGGAATTTCTGGTCACTCTGACCAATTGTACGCTCCTCTATGTCCGCGGGAACCACGACAGCAGATATGATAAGGAGCCGCCCGGGGGCTGCATCTGCATCGAAGATACAATCTACAATTATAAGGGTCTCCGCATTCTGGGGCTCGGAGGCTGTATGCGGTATAACAGCGGGGACAATCAGTACACGGAAAATGAAATGCGGTGGCGGGTCCGAAGGGCTGAGATAAGGGCTGTACTGATGAACGGCTTCGACATCATGCTGACCCATGCGCCGGCACGCGGATACGGGGATATGAATGATCTTCCCCACATGGGATTTGAGTGTTTCAATCCTCTTCTTGCGAAGTGGAAGCCCCGATATTTTATCCACGGTCACGTGCATAAATCCTACGGGCATTTTAACCCCGTGGCGACCCACAGCGGCGGCACGACTATTGTCAACTGTTTCGACCATCAGATCATCGATTTTCCCGAGAGCGATTTTCCCGCCAGGGGACAGACAGGTTCTCCCTTCTACGACCTCTATATAAGTCTGCAGGAGAGGAAACGCTTATAAAAATATTACATCCAGTGAGGTTCGACCATTGAAATCATTTAACAGTATACTGAGAAGCATTATTTATATCCTCGGCGGAGGCGTGCTCCTGTTCATTACATATCTGAATCTGACGGGTACGGCTTTTATGCCTCTTACAGAGGCGGAGCTCGTTTCATTTGAAACCGACAATGTCTTGTTTTACCTCGTCCTCATGACATTTATCGCATGTATCATCGCTTTCGGTTTCTTCGCCTTCAGGAATCCCCATGGTTTTTTACCGAAAAGCGGCATGCTGCTGTTCTTTATCATCGGCACAGTCCTGTATCTGGGCTTCGGCCTTTATCTGATTTTTCGCGTCCCCACAGACCTGCGGGCGGACGCGTATGCCATCTATACAGCTGCAGGGGAGATAAAAGACGGCAATTATTCCTCTCTTATACTTGATACTGCCACAGCGGAAGGGACCTATGCAAGCGGCTATCTCGCTTCCTATCCTCACCAGATCGGCATCACTCTCATTCTGAGCCTGCTGCTGAGAGTCCTGCCGGACGTTCGCTGCATCTACATTCTGAATCTGATACTGATTCTCCTCAACAATCTTCTGATGCTCAATATTTCGGACACATTGTTTCACGACGATCAGATCAATTTTATGACAGTGCTTCTGTCATTTATCATGCTCCCCCATTTTTTCCTCAGTATCTTCTGCTATGGCATCATTCCCGGTCTTACAGCGATGCTGGTTTCTTTCCTGGCTCTCGCGAAATTCGAAAAGTCCGGAAATATTCTGCTCGCCGTCTTCGCGGTGCTCTTCGGAGCTCTGGCAGTCGTCGTAAGGAGCAATTATATGATCGGTATCATTGCAGAAATAATACTTCTGTTCCTGATATTTCTCCGTTCATTTGAGCGCGACCGCAGAAAAGTTATCGGCAGGATTCGATATATTGCTGCGGCAATCCTCCTCATAGCCGCCATGGTCATTCCGAACCCGGTCCTCAAAATCGGCATCGGTAACATCAGCGGCCACAAGATCGAAAACAGCATTCCCAGATCAGCCTGGATGGCGATGGGTCTCACCGAGGGAACCAGAGCGGAAGGCTGGTACAACGGCTACAACTACAAAACATTCCAGGAGACCGGTTACGATCAGAAAGCTGCCGACGAGGCAGCCCGCGCCCTGATCGGCGAGCGTCTTCAGGCCTTCCGAAGTGACCATGACTACGCATACACCTTCTTTATGAGAAAAGTCGCCTCTACCTGGTCAGAGACGACATTCCAGTCTGTCTGGGTCGGTCCCCAGGATGCCTCGGCAAAGAAGATCGGCGGTTTCCTCTTCAGGAATATCTACAGCGGAGGAAGTGCCTACGATATCACCTGCGTAATATGCAGCATCGTTTATATCACTGTGCTGGTGGGCAGTGTCCTTTACCTGGCAAAAAGTCTGATCCGCAGAATACGGTTAATGATAGACAGATACAGTCATAGTGATACCGTCACAATCTTTGCGGCATTTCCGATTCTCTTTCTGCTGGGCGTGTTTCTCTTCCACCTCGTGTGGGAGACCAAAAGCCTCTATGTATTTTCCAGCGTATACACGCTGCTGCCGCTGGCTGCGGCAGGCCTCTCTTTTACGGAGAAATAAGTAAAAAGCTCCTCAGGCTGCCGTCGATTCGCGGCATCCTGAGGAGCTATCATTTTTTGTTTTATTGTGTTTAGATGTAAGTAACAGTTCTCATAATCACTCGCATATCTTTGCGCGGTCGCCGAAGAAAAGGATTGCCGTCATGCCCGGGCCGGTATGCGCGCCGATAATAGGAGAGAGATACATCTCTGTATAGCTGACAGACGCATCATGGCGCTTCAGCATTTCTTCGAGGATCGCTGGCCGTTCC